>ERZ779885.6-NODE-6-length-245052-cov-6.760075_pt1 | contig 245052 bp, 240 predicted proteins | sample MGYA00511554_ERZ779885 | MGnify/ENA primary metagenome ERZ779885 (study PRJEB29588, sample SAMEA2160998) | human gut metagenome | biome: human gut; feature: human-associated habitat; material: faeces | place: Denmark | collected 2008/2010 ... | reverse complement strand
AGCCAGGTTTCGCTTGCGAAAACCTGGCTGGGATTCTTTTCTTTTATGGGGCACAGCCCGCGCAGCGAATCGACGCGTCTCGTAGCAAATGGACATATGCAAAAAGAAAAAGTGTAATGTACACAAAAAATAGAAAAATTGGACATATAAGGTAAAATATATGGAATCTAGTGAGAAGAGCAGCCATAGTTTTACGAATGTTAACTTTGAATAATTGAGGGTTGACACTTTGAAAAAGAAGTACTAATATATTTGACGAACAAGATGATAGTGTCAAGTTTTCTATGAAAACATGATATTCAAAATGAAGGGAGAAACATTATGAAATTATCAGTTCGAACCATATGTATGGTTGCTATGTTTACAGCCGTTATATCGGTATTGTCTATTATGCAGATTCCAACACCATGGGGAGTGCCTTTTACTTTACAGACATTTGCAATGGCGCTGTGTGGATATGTACTTGGATGGAAGTATGGAACACTTTCTACAATTCTTTATATCCTGATTGGAGCAATCGGCGTGCCGGTATTTGCCGGAATGTCAGCGGGAGTAGGTATTCTGACTGGTGCAACTGGCGGATATCTTTTTGGATTTATTATTATGACATTCCTTTGTGGAATAGGAAGAGTTTATATGAAGAAGGGTGTCAAAGGTATTGTCTGGCTTGTAGTATTTTCAGCACTTGGATTGGCGGCTTGTCACATCCTTGGTATTATTCGGTTAAAATATGTGGCAAATTTATCATGGGCAGTCGCAGCAATAAAAGGTTCTGTTCCTTATCTTGCAAAAGATATTGCATCTGTGATTGGTGCTTATCTGGTAGCGCTTGCAATTCGCCGTGCACTTCGTTCTACAAACTTACTGGATTGGGAGAATGAAAAAAAGGCACATGCATAAATACAGAGAATTTCGTGTACATCATATTTTATGCACACAGTTGTATCAGGGATTGGGATATGATGGAGATTTTTGTGAAAATATGACGGCTATTGTTTCGGATCTGCGAAAGAATCCAGATCAGCCATTGCGACTGGTTGCAAAAGCGGATGCAATATGTGCGAATTGTCCGAATCGTTTGGAAAATGACTTTTGCACAAATGGAGACAACCATGTAGCAATTAAAGACAGGAAGCTGCTTGCACCGCTGCATTTGACAGAAGGTGAAATATACACCTATACACAATTGCTGCAGCATTCCAAAAAATATCTGACAAAAGACGTCTTTGCCGAGAGCTGTGCCAGCTGCAACTGGTATCAGCAGGGCATCTGTAAATATGAAAAATTGCAGTTCACACCGTCGATGTGAACAGTAACATAAAAATTACTAATAATTTTAAGAAGAGAAACTTTCTTGACAACTTTATGTTTCCATGCTTAAATAAATTTAGTTATATGACTGACGGAATTTATGTGGAAGAACCACGTGGAGTATAACATCAGGCAGTTTTTAACTGCTGGGAAAGGCAATGTCTCTTCGAGACATCGCGGCAACGATTCATAGAAACGTTGCAATTGCCGACCGTCTGGGCAACCTGCACATTTGAGGGCAATGCAGTGCGCATTACCTTATATGCTATTGTGTAAGTTCTCAGATGTGTCGGCTTTTTTCATACAATTGATTGAATAAAAGATGATGTTTTATGCGAAAGGAGATCAAAAATGCAAAAGGTAGCACTGAGCAAAGAATTAGCTGCAACAACTTATCCGGGAAGAGGAATCGTAATCGGAAAATCAAAAGATGGTAAGAAGGCGGTAACTGCATATTTTATCATGGGAAGAAGCGCAAACAGCCGTAATCGTGTCTTTGTAGAGGATGGCGAAGGCATCCGCACACAGGCATTTGATCCTTCCAAGTTAGAAAATCCAAGTCTGATTATTTACGCACCGGTACGTGTACTTGGGAACAAGACAATTGTAACAAACGGTGATCAGACCGATACAATCTACGAACTGATGGACAAGCAGCAGACATTTGAGCAGGCACTTCGTACGAGAGAGTTCGAGCCGGATGCACCAAATTATACACCACGTATTTCAGGAATCATGCATATCGATAAGGGTGAGTTTAATTATGCAATGTCCATTTTAAAGAGCAACAATGGAAATCCGGATGCATGCAATCGTTATACTTTTGCATATTCGAATCCGGTTGCAGGAGAAGGACATTTCATTCACACTTATATGGGAGATGGAAATCCGCTTCCAAGTTTTGAAGGAGAACCGACATGGGTAGATATTGACGGTGACATTGATACCTTTACACAGATGGTATGGGAAAATTTAAATGAGGACAACAAAGTTTCCCTGTTTGTTCGTTTTATTGATATTGAAACAGGAAAATATGAGTCCCGCATTGTTAATAAAAACAAATAATTGCAACAGAAATAACAGTAAAAGTAGAATACAAAAATAAGGAGAAAATCATGCAGGAATATGAATTAAAATACGGATGTAACCCAAATCAGAAACCTTCCAGAATTTATATGCAGAATGGAGAGCTGCCAATCAAAGTATTATGTGGTCGTGCAGGATATATCAATTTTCTTGATGCATTTAACGGCTGGCAGCTGGTAAGAGAATTAAAGAAAGCGACCGGACTTCCGGCAGCTACATCTTTTAAGCATGTTTCACCAGCCGGTGCGGCAGTCGGTTTGCCACTGTCTGATGTAGAGAAGAAAATTTACTGGGTAGATGATATGGATGTAGAGTTTACGCCACTTGCAAATGCTTATATCCGTGCAAGAGGTGCAGACCGTATGTCTTCTTTCGGAGATTTTATTTCTCTGTCTGATGTGTGTGATGCAGCAACCGCACTTGTTATTAAAAGAGAGGTGTCCGATGGTGTGATCGCACCGGGATATACCGATGAGGCACTTGAAATTTTAAAACAGAAAAAGAAAGGCAATTACTGTGTAATCGAAATTGATCCAAATTATGAGCCGGCTCCAATCGAGCGCAAGGATGTGTTTGGTATCACATTCGAGCAGGGAAGAAATGAATTGCACATTGATGAGCATTTCTTTGATAACATTGTGACGGAAAACAAAGAGCTTACCGAGCAGGCAAAGATTGATCTTACTATTGCAATGATTACATTGAAGTATACACAGTCCAATTCAGTATGTTATGTCAAGGGTGGACAGGCGATTGGTATCGGTGCCGGTCAGCAGTCTCGAATTCATTGTACACGTCTGGCAGGTTCTAAGGCAGACAACTGGTGGCTGCGTCAGTCTCCACAGGTATTAGGACTACAGTTCGTAGATGGTATCAAACGTGCAGACCGTGACAACGCAATTGATCTTTATATGGGTGAGGACTACATGGATGTTCTTGCAGATGGTGCATGGGAAAATATTTTTAAAGTGAAACCACCTGTATTTACAGCAGAAGAAAAGCGTGCATGGTTAGACAAGAATACAGATGTTGCATTAGGTTCTGACGCATTTTTCCCATTTGGTGATAATATCGAGCGCGCACATAAGAGTGGTGTAAAATATATTGCAGAACCAGGTGGATCTGTTCGTGACGATCATGTAATTGACACTTGCAACAAGTATGGAATGGTAATGAGTTTTACAGGAATCCGTCTGTTCCATCATTAATTACATACAAATAATTTACTTGCATTTATTAGAAAACCAAAGTAAAATTATAGGTAAAAAGTACCGATGATAAAAATATCTAGAATTAAGGAGAAAATTTATGCAAGGAAAAGAGTATTTTCAGAACAGAAGGATTGCAGATAAGATTTCTTTGGTGCTAAAAGTTGTATTTGTTATACTGGCAATCAATAATATTTTGTTTGCCGCATTAATGATTACTTTTGGACACCTCGTATTTTTGATTATTCCAGTGCTTGGCTTGATTATTATGCCGATTCTCGGTCAGCAAATGGTAAAAGCGCTCACAGATAACATTCTTGAGCCATTGGAACAGATTGAAAATGCAGCAGAAGCGATGGCGCATGGAAATCTTGACATTGACGTAACCTATGAGGCAGAAGATGAACTTGGAAAACTGGCACAGAGTTTTCGCAATACAGCAGCTTCTCTGAAAGAAGTTGTGGAGGATATCGATCAGCTTCTCACAGAATTTGCTAAGGGAAATTTTGATGCAAAGTCAGGAAACATCGAAGTTTATCGTGGTAATTTCAGTGAGATTTTAAGCAAACTTGAAGAGACAGAGAAAGGACTGAGCCAGACGATTTCGAATGTTCAGGAATCTTCAAATCAGGTTTCAGCAGGAGCAGATCAGCTGGCACAGAGTGCACAGGGACTTGCGGAAGGTGCAACCGATCAGGCTGCTGCACTTGAGGAACTGACATCTTCTGTAAACGAAGTGGCAGAAAATGTGGCTGAGAATACAAAATCAACTGATCGAGTTCATGATCAGGCAAAAGAAGTTGCTATCAAGGCAGACAGTGGTACGGCAAAGATGAAGGAATTGATCGAGTCCATGAAACATATTTCTGATACCACAAACGATATTCAGGCTGTCATTGGAAAAATTGAAAGTATTGCCAGTCAGACAAACCTTCTTTCTTTGAATGCATCGATTGAAGCGGCACGCGCAGGCGAGGCAGGAAAAGGTTTTGCCGTTGTTGCAGAACAGATCAAAGAGCTTGCAGAAGAAAGTGCTGCTTCCGCAGAAGAGACACGTGTCATGCTGACAAACAGCCTGAATCAGGTAGAGATTGGAAGCAATGTTGCTGACCAGACTTCACAGTTTATGGATGAGATGATTGAGCAGTTGGATGTTGTTGTTATGGAAGTTGCCAAGATTCGTCAGGTATCTGATCAGCAGGCAGAATCTGTAAAACAGATTTCGCAGGCAGTGGAGCAGGTAAGTAGTGTTGTACAGTCTAATTCTGCAACATCCGAGCAGGTATCTGCTACCAGTCAGGAGCTTTCAGCTTCAGCGGAAGGACTTGATGAGATGATTTCCAGATTCCAGATTCGTAAGTAGTTTGTATTTAATTTAAAACTTGCCAAAGAGCAGTCGTATGTGCTTATATAGAGAGTATAAAGATGACTCTGACACCGAAACCAAGGTTGAGGTGAAAGGTATAGCATAGAACGACTGCTTTGTGTTTTCAGACATAAGGCTTATTTTGTATGAATCAGGCTGTACCTTTTGAGGTACAGCCTGATTCGTGTCATAAGGAGGAAAAATGGAAAATAACACAAGAATCGCACTTATCGGTATTATTGTGGAAAAGGAAGAGTCTGCAGAACCATTGAATCATTTACTGCATGAGTACAGAGAATGTGTTGTGGGACGTATGGGCATTCCTTACCGCGACAAGGGTGTGAATATTATCAGTGTTGCGGTGGATGCTCCGCAGGACACCATCAATGCATTGTCTGGTAAAATCGGAAGATTAGAAGGGGTGAGTGCAAAGACAGTTTATGCAAACATTAGTGGAAATTATTGATCAGATAAAAAAAGAGCAGACGATCCATCGTGAGCAGTTACAGGCACTACTGGAGACAACAGATGAGCAGGCTGTCAGTTATCTGCGTGACACGGCCAGAAAAGTTGCGGATGATATTTATGGAAAACAGGTGTTTATTCGTGGATTGATCGAGTTTACGAATTACTGTAAAAACGACTGTATTTATTGCGGAATCCGAAGGAGCAATCCGAATGCGCAGCGATACCGTCTGACAGAAGAAGAAATTTTATCCTGTTGTGCAAACGGATATGAACTGGGATTTCGAACTTTTGTCTTACAAGGGGGAGAAGATCCGTATTTTACAGATGAACGGATCTGTAATATCGTAGCAAAAATCAAACAGGACTACCCGGATTGTGCGGTGACACTTTCGATTGGAGAGAAGGATAAGGCAAGTTATCAGGCTTTTTATGATGCAGGAGCGGATCGTTATCTTTTGCGCCATGAGACAGCAGATGAAGCTCATTATCAGAGTCTGCATCCGGCGGAAATGTCATTCCGGCACAGGATACAGTGTCTGTATGATTTGAAAGAAATCGGTTATCAGGTTGGTTGCGGATTTATGGTAGGTTCGCCGGGACAGACCGTGGGCACACTGTATGAGGATTTGATGTTTATCAAAAAACTGCAGCCACATATGGTTGGAATCGGGCCTTTTATCCCGCAAAAGGATACACCGTTCGGACAGGAACCGGCTGGAACAATGGAACAGACCCTGCGGCTTTTGAGCATCATAAGGCTGATCCATCCCCATGTGCTTTTGCCCTCGACGACGGCACTGGGAACGATTCATCCCCTTGGAAGAGAGAAGGGGATTCAGGCAGGTGCGAATGTCGTAATGCCGAATTTGTCGCCGGTTGCAGTCCGGGAAAAGTATAAATTATATGATAACAAAATATGCACCGGAGACGAGGCTGCTGAATGCCGCCATTGTATGGCCCGACGGATGGAGAGCGTCGGATATCAAGTCGTTGTTTCCAGGGGCGATTTTAAAAAATAACTGAATAGTTATAGCATGATTCAAACACTAGGAGGAAAGTATGTATAACGTAAAATCATTAAAAGCAGAAGAATTTATTTCAGATGAGGAAATCAAAGAGACACTTGCCTATGCAGATGCCAATAAGGATAACATGGAAGTGATTGATGCCATTATTGCCAAAGCAAAAGAGCGCAAGGGTCTCACACACCGTGAGGCGTCCGTTCTTCTGGCATGTGAAAATGAAGAAAAGATACAGGAAGTATATGAACTTGCACAGCAAATCAAAAAGGACTATTACGGAAACCGCATTGTATTGTTTGCACCTTTGTATTTATCCAATTACTGTGTGAATGGATGTGTATACTGTCCATACCATTTGAAAAATAAGCATATTGCAAGAAAGAAACTGACACAGGAAGAAATCGTAAAAGAAGTTACCGCTTTGCAGGATATGGGGCACAAGCGTCTGGCCATTGAAGCAGGTGAAGATCCGGTAAATAATCCGATCGAGTATATTCTCGAATGTATCAATACCATTTACAGTATCAAACATAAAAATGGTGCAATCCGTCGTGTAAATGTAAATATTGCGGCAACGACAGTCGATAATTACCGCAAGTTAAAGGAAGCCGGAATCGGTACATACATTCTTTTCCAGGAAACATATAACAAAGAAGGCTATGAGCAGCTGCATCCGACAGGACCAAAGCATGATTATGCATATCATACCGAAGCAATGGACCGTGCAATGGAAGGCGGCATTGATGATGTAGGACTTGGTGTACTGTTTGGACTCGAAGGATACCGCTATGAATTTGCAGGACTTCTGATGCACGCGGAGCATCTTGAGGCTGTTCACGGGGTAGGACCACATACCATCAGTGTTCCTCGTGTGAAAAAAGCAGATGATATTGATCCAAGTGCTTTTGACAATGGTATCAGCGATGACACTTTTGCAAAAATCTGCGCATTGATTCGTATCTCGGTTCCATATACAGGTATGATCATTTCCACAAGAGAGAGTCAGGCAGTACGTGAAAAAGTATTACCACTTGGTGTATCCCAGATCAGTGGTGCATCGAAAACAAGTGTCGGCGGATATGCCGATCCGGAAGCAGAAAAACTTGCAGATGAGACTTCGGAGCAGTTTGATGTCAGCGATCAGAGAACTTTAGATGAAGTTGTGAACTGGCTGATGAAAATGGGATATATTCCGTCATTTTGTACTGCATGTTACAGAGAGGGAAGAACCGGAGACCGTTTTATGGCGCTTTGCAAGAGCATGCAGATTTTAAATTGCTGTCATCCGAATGCGCTTATGACTTTAAAAGAGTATCTGGAAGATTATGCAAGTGAAGAGACAAAGAAGATCGGTATGGAACTGATCAACCGTGAGATTGAGAAGATTACAAATCCGAAAGTAAAACAGACAACTTACGAGCATATTCATGATATTTCCGAAGGAAAACGTGACTTCCGTTTCTAACATGAGAAAGGACGAAAGAACATATGGCAGTAACATTGAATGATACACCTTCCGCAAATCGCCTGCATATAGGTATATTCGGAAAAACCAACAGTGGAAAATCTTCATTTATCAATACTTTTACAAATCAGGAGGTTTCTATCGTTGCGGATATTGCGGGAACAACCACAGATCCGGTTTATAAAGCGATGGAAATTCATCCGCTTGGTCCATGCACGATCATTGATACCGCAGGTTTTGACGATGAGAGTATGCTTGGTGAACAGCGCATTGAACGAACGAAATTAGCTGCGGAAAAAACAGATCTTGCAGTGATCCTTTTTGCGGCAGACGAAAAGCAGGGACTTGCGGCATGTGCACAGGAGCTGAAATGGTATCGCTTTTTTAAAGAAAAGAATACACCGGTTCTTCTTGTAATCAACAAAGTCGATCTTGCAGATACAAAGGTGATGCAGGAAGAAATTAAAAAGGAGACCGGAGAGAATGCTCTGGTTGTAAGTGCAAAGACAGGTGTCGGCATGGATCAGGTGAAAGAAGCATTATCCCGAAAGGTCCCGGAAAATTTTGGTGAGCGTCTGATTACCGGAGATCTGGTAAGTGAGGGAGATCTGGTTATGCTTGTAATGCCACAGGACATTCAGGCTCCAAAGGGGAGACTGATTCTGCCACAGGTGCAGACAACCAGAGAATTGCTGGATAAAAAATGTCAGATTATGAGTGTAACAACGGATCAGATGGTTCCGGCGCTGGCAACATTGGTCAAACCGCCAAAACTGATCATTACAGATTCACAGGTGTTTGCATATGTGTATGAGAATAAGCCTAAGGAAAGCATGCTTACTTCGTTTTCTGTTTTATTTGCGGCTTATAAAGGAGATCTGCCTTATTACGTCGAAGGAGCAAAACAGATCGACCGCCTGACAGAAAATTCACATGTGCTGATTGCGGAATGTTGTACACATGCACCGTTGAGTGAGGATATTGGAAGGGTGAAGATCCCTCGGATGCTTCGAAAACGCTTCGGAGAAAACATGCAGATTGATCATGTGAGCGGTACCGATTTCCCGGAAAAACTGACAGAGTATGACCTGATCATTCAGTGTGGAGCCTGTATGTTCAACCGGAAATATGTACTTTCCCGCATTGACCGTGCGAAGGAACAGGCGGTACCTATGACAAATTATGGAGTGACGATCGCTCACCTTACCGGAATTCTTGATCATGTCGTTATGCCATAGAATAGTTAGTTGAGGGATGAATCGTTGGAACAGGTAATTGTGAAAAATCAGTCGGAAGAATATATGGTTAACGTGATCCGGTCAAAGCGCAAAACAATGGCACTTCAGGTAGGGCTGGACGGAACTGTCGTGGCAAGAGTTCCAAACCGGGTGGCAAAGAAAGAGGTGCTGCGTTTTTTGGACTCCCATGCGGCGTGGATTGCTGCGGCAAAGAAGAAGATGGCCCGGCGCCAACAGGAAAAGCAGGCATACCGGAGTCCCTATGAGATTCCTGCATATGATTCCCTGTCGAAGCGTGAGAAAGATGAAATCTGGGCGCATTTTATGCAGCGGCTGATGTATTATGCACCAAAGATCGGAGTGACGTTCGAACGGGTTGCAATCCGGAACCAGAAAGGACGCTGGGGAAGCTGCAGCAGTAAAGGAAATCTCAATTTCAATTATCGTCTGCATTATTTGCCACAGGAGCTGATGGATTATGTTGTGGTACATGAACTTTCGCACCGGATTCATATGAATCATTCACGGGATTTCTGGGCATTGGTCGGACAGTATGATAAGGATTACAAACAGCATCAGACAGAGCTTCGAAATATTGGGATTGACAAATAGAAAAAAAGGGTTTAAAGTATACGAATAAAGAGAAACCGATGAGAAAGAGGAGTAGATTTATCCGGATATCACAGAGAGCTGCAGGTGGTGTGATGCAGTATGGAAGGATTTGTTGAATGGACTTTCGAGGGTGGCCCAAAAGGAAATCACTTAGTAGGCGTCACCGGGAACCGAGCCCGTTACCAATTCGGCATGTATGACATCGTACGTGAAAGAGTGGACATTTGTCAATTTGAGTGGTACCGCGATAATAAGATTTTATTACCGTCTCAAGCATTTTGCTTGAGGCGGTTTTTTATGTATAGGAGATTTCTTTGGAATTCTCTACACAGTAAAAGCAAGCATGAAAGAGAGGAAAAAGATTATGAAGAAAAAAGTATTAGCTATGGTATTATCTGCAGTATGTGCAATAGGACTGCTGGCAGGATGTGGATCAGGAAATGATGGAAACACAACACAGGGACAGGGAGGAACTTCCGAGACAACCTATACGATCGGAATTTCACAGTTCGCAGAACACGGTTCACTGGACAATTGCCGTGAGGGCTTTTTGGCAGGACTTAAGAATGCAGGAATTGAAGAAGGAAAGAATCTGAAAGTTGAATATCAGAATGCACAGACCGATACAGGTACAGCAAGTACGATTGCAGACAGTTTTGTATCGGAAAAAGTAGATATGATCTGTGCCATTGCAACACCTTGTGCAGCAAGTGCATACAACTCATGTATGAACACAGATATCCCGGTTGTTTATACCGCAGTATCGGATCCCGTTACCGCACAGCTTGCAAATGAAGATGGTTCAAGTGTCGGAAATATCACAGGTTCTTCCGATATTCTTCCGGTAAAAGAACAGTTGAAAATGATTCGTGAGATGATGCCGGATGCAAAGAAAATCGGTATTCTTTATACAACAAGTGAGGCAAATTCCTGCAGTACAATTGAAGAGTACAAAAAACTTGCAGGCGATTATGGATTTGAAATTGTAGACACTGGTATCAATACTTCTGCCGATATTGAAATCGCAGCAACAGATCTGGTATCTAAGGTTGACTGCTTATGTAACCTTACCGACAATACAGTAGTAAATGCATTACAGACAGTACTCGATAAAGCAAACGGCGCAGGAATCCCTGTATTTGGAAGTGAGATCGAGCAGGTAAAATCCGGTTGTGTAGCATCTATGGGTATTGATTATTATCAGCTTGGAATTAAGACTGGTGAGATGGCTGCAAAAATCTTAAAGGGTGAGACAACAGCAGATAAGACACCATTCATTACTGCATCAAAGGCAGAACTTTATGTAAATACTGCTGCAGCAGACAAGATCAACATGAAACTGGATAAATCCTATATTGCAAATGCCGCACAGACATTTGATGAAATTACAGTAAAGTAATAAACAATAAGAGATAAATAATTAGATTTGGGGGTAACACCGTGACATTAGTTTTAAGCGTACTCGAACAGGGCATGATTTATGCAATTATGGCTCTTGGCATTTATATCACATATACGATTCTGGATTTTCCGGATCTGACGGTTGATGGAAGCTTCCCACTTGGAGCTGCTTTATCTGCAGTATTGATCGCAAAAGGATGCAATCCGATTCTGACACTGCTGATTGCTTTTGTGGCAGGAGCGGTGGCAGGAACACTGACCGGACTGATTCATGTTAAATTAAAAGTAAGGGATCTCTTATCCGGAATTATTATGATGACAGCATTGTATACCGTGAATCTGCGTATTGCAGGCAGAGCCAACCTTCCGATTTACAATATGACAACTTTGTTTGACAATGATCTTGTACATAGTCTTTTCAAAGGATCACTTGCCGCTTTTTCCAATGTAATTATTATTTTTGTAATTACATTTATCATGAAGTTTTTACTGGATTGGTATATGAGTACGAAATCCGGATATCTCCTTCGTGCTGTCGGAGACAATGAAACAATCGTTACTTCCATGGGTGTAGACAAAGGTGTGATTAAGATTATCGGCCTTGCAATTGCCAATGGTCTTGTCAGCTTAAGTGGATGCATTTTTGCACAGCAGCAGCGTTATTTTGATGTTTCCATGGGAACCGGAACAATGGTTATCGGACTTGCCAGCGTAATTATTGGTATCAGTCTGCTGAAAAAAGTGACATTTTTACGCGTGACAACAAGTGTAGTGATCGGATCTATCGTATACAAAGCCTGTGTTGCGATTGCAGTTAAGCTTGGTATGCCGTCTTCCGATTTGAAATTGATTACAGCAGTGCTTTTCCTTGTGATTTTAGTGCTTGGCATGGATCGTAAAAAGAGAAAGAAGGTGGCTTAGATGTTAGAGTTAAAGCATATTCATAAAATGTATAATCCGGGAACAATCAATGAAATCTGTCTGTTTGATGATTTTAATTTGAATATTGAGGATGGACAGTTTGTTTCCGTTGTCGGAAGTAATGGTTCCGGTAAGACATCTATGCTCAACATTATCTGTGGTACCATTCCGGTAGATGGCGGAAATATTGTTGTCAATGGCGTTGATATCACAAAACAGAAAGATTTTATTCGCCATCGTCGCATTGGACGCGTGTTTCAGGATCCGTCGAAAGGAACCTGTCCGTCCATGACGATCCTTGAGAATCTTGCAATCGCGGATAACAAGGGAAAAATGTATGGACTGGGCAGAGGTACCAACCATGCCCGCGTGGAGGCGTACAAAGAATTGCTTGCCAGTGTAAATCTTGGACTCGAAGATAAGCTGCACACAAAAGTTGGGGCATTATCGGGTGGTCAGCGTCAGACACTGGCGCTTTTGATGGCAACCATGAATCCAATCGAATTTTTGATCCTTGATGAGCATACTGCTGCTTTGGATCCAAAGACAGCAGAGATTGTTATGGAACTGACCGGCAAGATCGTCGCAGAGAAAAAAGTTACCACGATCATGGTTACGCACAACCTGCGCTATGCGGTAGAATATGGTGATCGATTGCTGATGATGCATCAGGGACATGCGATTATTGACAAATCGGGTGCCGAGAAAAAGGCCATGCAGGTGGATGATATTCTCGGAACATTCAACGAAATCAGTATTGAATGCGGAAATTAGTGAAACAGCTACAAAAAGAAGGCGAAAGGCGTGAGAGCAACTTATGTTTTTCGCCTTTTTTCAATGGATTCAGAGCGTGAATACGTTTACACGATTCTGTTGTATAAAGTTAAAATCAGGTTTTTTCACACCAAAAGAATGCAAATCAATTACCTTTGTCTTTTGTGTTTTTGCATGGTTATAATGCATGCATCGAACAACAAAGTTCGAGTGAGGAGGTGCGGTAGAACGAAACGGTTATCCGGTTACAGGACCCGGACCCAAATGTGGCATGGTGTTTCAGGATCACAGATTACTTCCGTGGTTGAAAATAAAAGATAATGTAGGATTTGGTCTTGGAGATCTGCCAAAGCAGGAACGAGATGAAAAAGTAAGAAAACATCTTGAACTTGTAGGGCTGGCGAAAAATCTGACGATCCTGCTTTTGGATGAACCGTTTGGCGCGCTGGATGCTTTGGTAGGCCGCTGTGTTAATCGTGCCCTTCATGATTTAGAACCGGAGCGTTCAAGAAGGCTGGATGGTCTGGTTAATACCTGCATTTAAGGACCTGTATCTGAAGATCAAGCGCCACAGAACACATATCTTAAATACAATCCGCTACGGTATGAGCAATGCCAGGATTGAAGTAACAAGCGTGATTTTTATGATCTGGGATAATTTCTTTGTTGGCATCTACACGGCAAGTAAATCGGTAGCGTTCTATGCATTGATTCGATTGCATCATGTATGTTCTCTGGAAGGGCTGACAGCAACATATGAGGTGGAGAGTGCAGCGCTCCGAGGTATGGGCAAATCCCTCGAGCCTTCTATTATCACAATCCTTGGAACGGTTGTATTTCGAATTATCTGGCTGGCTACCGTATTTCGATTGGTTCCAATATTAAATTTGGCATCGTTTGGGGGCAGAAATTGCATAAATTTTTTGTTCGGTCAGGATTGACTCGGCTACGACCGAATAAAAATTGACATTCGCATACATTCTAATTATACTATACATAGCATTTCGTATTTTCGTTTTGGAGGATGTTGTGTATGTTTTATGGAAGAGAAAACGAAAGAAAAAAACTGTGTACAATGTTTCATTCCGACGGTCAGATGATTTCCCTGATTTATGGAAGACGGCGTATCGGAAAAAGTGAGCTTATTAAGCAGGTGCTGAAAGAAACGGATATAAAAAGTGTTTACTATGAATGCAAACAAACCACAGAACAGAATAATGTGGACAGTTTGGCAGAACTGATCGGAGAGGCATTTGATTTTCCGAAACCGGCATTTGAAAATATGGAAGATCTGCTGTGTTTTCTGTTCCAAAAATCAGAAAAAGAACCGATGATTCTTGTTTTGGATGAATATCCGTATTTACGGGAAAATTCAAAGGGACTTGACAGTGTGTTGCAATCGGTCATAGACCATTATAAAGATACTTCCAATATGAAACTGATTGTCTGTGGCTCTTATGTGGATACGATGAAAGCACTTCTGGAAAGACAGAATCCGCTGTATGGCAGAATCGACCTTACGCTGAACCTGAAACCGATGGACTACTATGACTCTGCATTGTTTTATCCTGAATTTTCAGAAGAAGATAAGGTAAGATTGTTTAGTGTGTTTGGCGGAATTCCGTATTATAACCGGCTGATTGATGCAAAAAAAAGTGTGCGGGAGAATATTATAGAGCTTATCGCCTCATCCGGGGCACGCCTGGAAAATGAGGTAGCGATGTACCTGAATTCGGAAATTTCCAAAATTACAAATGCAAATGAAGTTTTTGAAGCACTTGCAAAAGGATTTTCCAGATATAAGGATATTCTTGATCAGTCAAATGTCTCAAGCGGACCTGCATTAATAGATATTTTGGATAAGCTGATGCGCATGGATGTCGTTGCAAAAGAAGCTCCCATTAACGATGAAAACAACCGGAAAAAATCGGGATATTTTATTTCAGACAATCTTTCCTTATTTTATTATAAATATATTTTCCGAAATATGTCGCGAATGAATATTATGGATCCGGATATTTTTTATGATAAATATATTGCAGAGGATTTTGAAACAAAGTATGTTCCGAAAAGCTTTGAGCGAATTTGTAAACAGTATCTGATCCGAAAAAATCGAAAGGGTCTGATGGATGAGATCTTTGAAAAAATCGGAAAATACTACTATGATGAACCGGTTGAAAAAAGGAATGGAGAATTTGACATTGTTACCTTAGATGACAAAGGATATATTTTCTATGAAGCAAAATTCAGAAAAGAACCAGTAACAGAGAGCATTGTCCAGAACGAAATTTGTCAGGTGAAGCAAACAGACCTGGATTGTTACAGGTATGGATTTTTTTCAAGAGCGGGATTTACCTGTGACCAGGAAAAAGAGCGTATATTGATTGATTTAAGTGAGTTGTATAAATAAAAGAGTACTACATTTAAATATGTTTGTCATAACTGGATATAGCTTCAAACTATGACTAACCGCAAAAGAAATGTATTATACAAAGTCATAGTGACATGGTAGGATAACCCTAGAAAACGAACAGAAAAACACAGGAGGTTATCAATATATGAGTACATTAAAGACACCATTTCGCTATGATTTTGTAGGAAGCTTTTTAAGACCAGAAAAGCTTAAAGCAGCAAAAAAAGCGTTTGAAGAAGGAACAATCACACAGGAAGAACTCGACCGCGTGACGGATGAGTGCGTGACAGAGATCGTTGCAAAGCAGAAAGCAGCAGGATACCATGCGATTACAGATGGGGAATTCAGAAGAAAATTCTGGCATCTGGATTTTATGTGGGGATTTGAAGGAGTTACCCATGAAAAAGATGGTGGCGGCGTACAGTTTAACGGAGAGATGGCAGACCTTGAGGCTACTTATCTGGTGGGAAAGGTAAAAGCAAAGGTGCATCCGTTTGTAGAGTATTTCAAATTCTTAAAGCAGTTTGAAGATGAACAGACCGTTGCAAAGTATACCATTCCGGCACCGGCGCAGATGTATCAGCAGATGATCGTTCCGCAGAACATTGAGCAGACAAGAAAATTTTATGCGACAGATGATGAATTGATCGAGGATATCGGTAAGGCATATCAGGATGTGATCAAACAGTTCTATGCAGCAGGATGCCGTAATCTGCAGCTTGATGACTGTACCTGGGGTGCAATTGTCGGAGATGCTGCAAAGCAGAGATACCAGTCACTTGGTGTTGATATTGAAGAGGTAAAGGCACGGCTTTTGAAAGTAAATAATCTGGCACTGGAAGGAAGACCGGAGGATATGGTGATTACTTCCCACATTTGTCGCGGAAATTATCACTCTACATTTTTTACAAGTGGACCATATGATTCTGTAGCTGACTATGTATTTGCCCAGGAGCATGTGGACGCATTACTTTTGGAGTATGATGATGCGAGATCCGGTGGTTTTGCACCGCTTGCAAAAGTGTCTCCGGACAAGAAAGTTGTACTTGGACTTATTACAACAAAGAAACCGGAACTGGAAGATAAGGATAAGGTGATCGCAAGAATTCACGAAGCAGAAAAGTATATTCCGCTTGAGCGTCTATGCTTAAGTCCACAGTGTGGATTTGCATCCTGTGAGATTGGAAATAAGATCACAGAGGAGCAACAGTGGGCAAAACTTGCACTTGTAAAAGAAATTGCAGAAGAAGTTTGGAAATAGAATATTGTTTCACGAATAAACCCCGTATAGATTGTCTATAATAGAAAATCTGTACGGGTTTTTCTGGTATATCTGCAACAATTTAAAAAAATTATGTTATAATGAGATTTTAATACTATTAAAATCCCATTATAATAGATAATAGGAAGTGACCTCACATTTATAGCAACGTGGATTTACCTGTATACTAGGGCTCTTTTCCAATGCTGTCAGGAAAACAAATGTGACTGGAGTTGAGAAAAATTTCTTGAAATTAACTCTTGACAAAAACCACTTCATAACAGGAGAAAGACAATGGCTTTAATATTTTTTGATATTGACGGAACCCTTTGGGATGGACATATGCAGATTCCGGAGAGTACGATTCCAACACTGAAAAAGCTTCAGGCAAACGGACATAAAATTTTTCTGTGCAGCGGACGTTCCCGTGCCAGCATTCAGGCAAAAGAGTTGATGGATGTGGGCTTTGACGGAATTCTTGCCGCGTGTGGAAATCATATTGAGTTAAACAATGAGATCGTGCATGAAAACATTTTATCGCCGGAACTGACAGAGAAGGTCATTGACATTTTGCGGGAATGCCGGATGCCGGTGGTCTTAGAGGGACCGGATTATATGTGGATTGATGAAAAAGGCTTTGAAGATGATCCGTATGTTGTTTATCTGTTTCAGGAGCTTGGCAAAAGTGCACAGACACTGAAAGGATATACGAGCGATATCCGGATCAATAAGTTTTCGGCAGATATTCTGGATGATACGGATTATGAGAAAATCAAAGAACAGTTGCAGGATGAATTCGAGTTTGTCGAGCATGTGGAAAAAGTAGTGGAGTTTGTTCCAAAGGGAACTTCCAAGGCAACCGGAATCGCGTGGCTTTGTGATTATCTTGGTGTGGATTGTGCAGATACGTATGCCATCGGAGACAGTGTCAATGATTTGGACATGCTTACCTTTGTGGGACATGGAATTGCGATGGGCAATGCATCGCAGCCGGCAAAAGATGCAGCTGAGTATGTTACGACGGATATTCATGAGGATGGAATCATGCATGCCATGGAACATTATGGACTAATATAAAATTGCATCTAAATTATGTGCAGCAGCTGAAGAACGATGGTGTTGATGGTATTCGCCGGGATGCTGCAAAACATATTGGACTTCCTTCGGAATGCTGTAATTTCTGGAATACAGTCATTGACAGGAGCATGTATAACTACGGAGAAATCCTTGTTGGCACAATTGATCAGCATGAGGTTAATCAGCGTACATCGGACAACATCAACAAGATGAAAGAATATACTTCCTATATGTCTGTAACGGACAGCTGCTATGGTACGGATATTTTAAATGCCATTAAAGGTGGAGGAGTGCCAAGTGGTTATGGTTCATATATGCAGGAATGGAATTTGTGGATAAAATTGGAAATAGTGATATAATAAAAATATAAGAAATGAGTTCTTAGAGTGAAATGAACAAAAGCAGAGGGAGATGTATAATGTATGAAGAAAAGAATAGTAGGATATCGAATGTATGTGGACAGCCTTCTCATGGATAAAAGGAAGAGAAGCCCCGAGGAATGGAGTAAGATACTGGAAGAACATCTGACACAGATTGGCTTTTTTCAACATGAGCGTCTGATTCATCTGATCGTTACGGTTACTTTTGCGCTGATGACGCTGATTTCCATGATTGCCTCTGTCACGATATGTATGCCATTGCTGCTGGCGTTGTCTCTTTTATTCCTGGTTTTGCTGGTGCCGTATATCTTTCATTATTATACACTGGAAAATGAAGTGCAGAAAATGTACACACAATATGACGAAATAAGAAAGAGAATATAAAAAATATATAAAGTTTGGATATCACTGTTGACATTGAAAAACAACAGTGATATTTTATTTACAGAACGAATTAGCACTCGAAAGAGATGAGTGCTAGTAAATGAAAAAAGGAGGCTATTCACAATGAAATTAATGCCATTAACAGACAGAGTTGTATTAAAACAGTTAGAAGCAGAAGAGACTACCAAGTCTGGAATTATCCTGACAGGTACCGCACAGGAGAAGCCGCAGGAAGCTGAGGTTATTGCCGTTGGTCCTGGAGGAATGGTTGACGGTAAAGAAGTTGTTATGCAGGTGAAGGAAGGCCAGAAAGTAATTTATTCCAAATATGCCGGAACAGAGGTAAAACTCGAGGGTGAGGAATACATTATTGTAAGACAGAATGATATTCTTGCAGTTGTAGAATAAAGTAAAACAGCAAACATATTAAATAAAAATGAAGAGAGGTTATTGATCATGGCAAAAGAGATTAAATATGGTTCAGAAGCCAGAGCAGCACTTGGTGCTGGTGTTGATAAATTAGCAAATACAGTACGTGTAACAATCGGACCTAAGGGACGTAACGTAGTTTTGGATAAATCTTTTGGTGCTCCACTCATTACCAATGATGGTGTAACAATCGCAAAAGAGATCGAGCTTGAGGATGCATTTGAGAACATGGGCGCTCAGCTTGTAAAAGAAGTTGCAACAAAGACAAATGATGTTGCCGGTGATGGTACTACAACCGCTACTGTTTTAACACAGGCTATGGTTCAGGAAGGTATGAAGAACCTTGAGGCTGGTGCAAATCCAATCGTTTTAAGACGTGGTATGAAGAAAGCAACAGATGCTGCAGTAGCTGCATTAAAGGAAATGAGCCAGAAGGTAAAAGGCAAGGAGCAGATCGCAAAGGTTGCAGCAATCTCCGCAGGAGATGAAGAAGTTGGCAACCTTGTAGCAGATGCTATGGAGAAAGTTACAAACGACGGTGTTATCACAATTGAAGAGTCTAAGACCATGGAGACAGAACTTGACCTTGTAGAAGGTATGCAGTTCGACAGAGGTTATTTATCTGCATATATGTGCACAGATATGGATAAGATGGAAGCTGTCCTTGATGATCCATACATCCTGATTACAGACAAGAAGATTTCAAATATTCAGGAGATCCTTCCATTACTGGAGCAGATCGTACAGTCTGGTGCAAGACTTCTGATCATCGCTGAGGATATCGAGGGAGAAGCTCTTACAACACTTATCGTAAACAAGTTGCGTGGAACATTCAATGTTGTTGCTGTCAAGGCTCCTGGATATGGTGATAGAAGAAAAGCAATGCTTGAAGATATCGCAATCCTTACAGGAGGTCAGGTAATCAGCTCTGATCTTGGTCTGGATCTGAAAGATACTACAATGGATATGCTTGGACGTGCAAAATCCGTTAAGGTACAGAAAGAGAACACGGTTATCGTTGACGGTGCAGGAGATAAGGATGCAATCCAGGGAAGAATCAATCAGATTCGTGGACAGATTGATGAGACAACATCTGAGTTCGATAAAGAGAAACTTCAGGAAAGACTTGCAAAGATGGCAGGTGGTGTCGCTGTTATCCGTGTTGGTGCAGCAACAGAGACAGAGATGAAGGAAGCAAAACTTCGTATGGAAGATGCTTTAAATGCAACACGTGCAGCAGTAGAAGAAGGAATTATCGCAGGTGGTGGTTCTGCATACATTCATGCATCTAAGAAGGTCGCAGAGCTTGCAAATACATTAGAGGGCGATGAGAAGACCGGTGCTAAGGTGATCCTGAAAGCACTTGAAGCTCCATTGTTCTTCATCGCAGCTAATGCCGGATTAGAGGGTGCTGTTATTATCAATAAGGTAAAAGAGTCAAAGCCGGGTATCGGATTTAACGCAGCAACTGAAGAGTATGTTGATATGGTAGAGTCCGGAATCCTTGATCCGGTTAAAGTTACAAGAAGTGCATTACAGAATGCAACATCTGTAGCTTCTACACTCCTGACAACCGAGTCAGCCGTAGCAAATATTAAGGAAGACACTCCAGCAATGCCGGCCGGTGCCGGCGCCGGAATGGGCGGAATGATGTAAAATGTCATATGCCAGTCCAGTAGGGACTGGCGTATGACAATGTACATGGTATTTAAAACCATGTAAAATAGATATGAAAAGCCTTATTTTCAAGGCTTTTCATTTTTTTTTACCTATGGTATACTATGCATTAGTGGTGAGAAAAACACCAAAGATAGAACCAGGAAGAGGGAAAGCATGAGTAAAGTAATCGTTGTAACAGACAGCAATAGTGGAATTACACAGAGCCAGTCAAAAGAACTTGGGGTTGTAGTACTTCCAATGCCTTTTTATATTGATGATAAGATGTATTATGAAGATATTGATCTTACACAGGAGCAGTTTTACGAGAAGCTCACACAGGGTGGAGAGATCAAGACGTCTATGCCTCTTGTAGGGGATGTCACGGACAAGTGGGACGAATTGTTGAAAGAATATGATGAGATTGTATATATCCCCATGTCATCAGGACTGAGCAGTTCCTGCGAGACCGCCCTGATGCTTGCACAGGACTATGAGGGAAAGGTAGAAGTTGTCAATAATCAGAGAATTTCTGTAACACAAAGACAGTCTGTATTAGATGCAAAGATGCTTGTAGAACAGGGAAAGTCAGCAGCGGAAATCAAAGAAATTTTAGAAAAGAACAAATTTGAGTCTTCGATTTATATTATGGTAGATACATTAGAGTATCTGAAAAAAGGTGGTAGAATTACACCGGCGGCCGCAGCGCTCGGTACACTTTTGAAGTTGAAACCGGTTCTCCAGATTCAGGGAGAAAAACTTGATGCGTTTGCAAAAGCACGTACCGTAAAGCAGGCAAAATCAATTATGATCGAGTCCATGAAGAACGATTTTGAGAAGCGTTTCCAGAGCCCGGATGGAAAGAAAATGCATCTGGAGATGGCATATACACATGATCTGGAAGTAGCAGAAGCTTTCAAAGAGGAAGTACAGGCTGCATTTCCAAATAATGAGATTGTTTTAAATCCACTATCCTTGTCGGTATCCTGCCATATTGGGCCAGGAGCTTTGGCAATTGCATGCTCAAAAGTGATTGAGTAATGCTTATTACTAATATTTATAATAGATATTACTAATAAAGAGTTTACATCTCGGTCAGAATCAATTATAATCATGAAGTAAAGACGGAGAGGTTTTTACACCTGTCCGTTTTTCTATGCGTAATCACGCATAAGTCTATGTACACAACAGGAGGAATTGAAAAGATGGTTAAAGCAGTTGTTGGCGCTAACTGGGGCGACGAAGGCAAAGGCAAAATTACGGATATGCTGGCAAAGCAGGCCGACATCATTGTACGTTTTCAGGGAGGTGCGAATGCAGGTCATACAATCGTAAATGATTACGGTAAGTTTGCATTACACACACTTCCATCCGGAGTATTTTACAGTCATACAACAAGTATTATCGGAAATGGTGTGGCACTGAACATTCCGGTTTTATTTAATGAGATCAAGTCCATCACGGACAGAGATGTGCCGATGCCAAAGATTCTGGTATCCGATCGTGCGCAGATTGTAATGCCATATCATATTTTATTTGACCAGTATGAGGAAGAACGTCTTGGAGGCAAGTCATTCGGTTCTACCAAGTCTGGAATTGCTCCTTTTTATTCAGATAAATATGCAAAAATTGGTTTCCAGGTCAATGAACTTTTTGATGACGAACTTTTGAAAGAAAAGATTGCACGCGTGGCAGAACAGAAGAATGTTCTGTTAGAGCATTTATATCATAAGCCATTGATTGATACAGAAGAACTTTTGAACACACTTCATGAGTATCGTGATATGGTAGCTCCATATGTATGCGATGTATCCCTGTATCTGGATAAGGCTTTAAAAGAGGGCAAGACAGTTCTCTTAGAGGGCCAGTTAGGTACCTTAAAGGATCCGGATCATGGTATTTATCCAATGGTTACATCTTCATCTACACTTGCAGCTTATGGTGCAATTGGAGCAGGAATCCCACCATACGAAATCAAGCAGGTAGTTACTGTATGTAAGGCATACTCTTCAGCAGTAGGAGCTGGTGCATTTGTCAGCGAGATTTTCGGAGATGAAGCAGACGAGCTTCGTCGTCGTGGTGGCGATGGCGGAGAATTTGGTGCAACAACCGGACGTCCAAGAAGAATGGGATGGTTCGACTGTGTGGCAAGTAAGTATGGCTGCCGTATGCAGGGAACAACAGATGTTGCATTTACAGTGCTTGATGTACTTGGATATCTGGATGAGATTCCAGTATGTGTAGGATATGAGATTGATGGAGAGGTTACAACAGACTTCCCTGTTACACATAAGCTTGAGAAGGCAAAACCGGTTCTGAAGAAACTTCCAGGATGGAAATGTGACATTCGTGGAATTAAGAAATACGAAGATCTTCCAGAAAACTGCCGCAAGTATGTTGAGTTTGTAGAGAATGAGATCGGATATCCAATTACTATGGTATCTAATGGTCCTGGACGTGATGATATTATTTACCGTGAGTCTACATTATCAAAATAATCATATAATAAGTAATGATATAATATTTACAAGATTTAAATCCCCGTTGAGAGTTTATCTCAATGGGGATTTTTTCACAGAATAAACACAATTTATCCATGATTTACACATGATATCCCCATAGAATATAAATAAGGGTTAACGAATGCAGTTAACAGAAAAGAAAAAGGAGGCTTTCACAGTGATTGAAATAAACAACCTTGTGAAAAAATATGGGGATCATGTGGCTGTGGACGATTTGTCATTGACGGTGGAACCGGGAAAAATTTATGGATTTCTGGGACCGAATGGTGCAGGAAAATCAACGACAATGAATATTATTACCGGCTATCTTGGTGCAACCAGCGGAGAAGTAAAGATTAATGGACATGATATTTTCAAAGAACCCGAAGAGGCAAAAAAATGTATTGGTTATTTGCCGGAAATTCCACCTTTGTATGTGGATATGACGGTGAGGGAATATTTGGATTTTGTGGCAGAATTGAAAAAACTGGAAAAAAGTCTTCGCAAGCGATATGTAGAAGAAGCAATGGACACTACTGGAATTACGGATGTGGGAAATCGTATGATTCGAAATCTGTCAAAAGGATACCGGCAGAGAGTTGGGTTTGCACAGGCAATTCTTGGATATCCGGACATTATTATTCTTGACGAGCCAACGGTTGGCCTGGATCCGAAGCAGATCATAGAAATCCGGGAATTAATTAAGAAACTCGGAGAGAAACATACGGTAATACTTAGTTCACACATTTTGACAGAAATCAGTGCAGTCTGTGACCATGTATTTATCATTTCAAAAGGAAAACTGGTTGCCAGCGATGCAACAGAAAATCTCGTGAGTCTGATGTCAGGAGTTCAGGAAATCGAAGTGACAGTACGGACGGATGTAGCAAATGCACAGAAAGAACTTGCTGCCATTTCTGAAATTAGCAAAGTGGAAGTGAAAAATGAAGATGCAGGAGAGTTGGTTGTCTATGCAAAGAAAGGCGCAGATGTACGGGAAGATGTGTTCCGTATCCTTGCAGAAAAGCATTTTGCGGTGCTTGAAATGCACACGATAGAAAAGTCACTTGAGGATGTATTCCTTGAGATTACGCAGGAGGGAGAAGAAAAGTAATGTTTGCAGTATTTAAAAGAGAGTTCAAATCTTATTTTCAATGCGTAATTGGATGGTTGTTTGTAGCCGCTTTGCTAGCACTGTATGGTCTGTATTTTTATGTATATAATCTGATGCAGGGATATCCTTACATATACTATACATTAAGTGCAATCACGATTATATTTTTGATCGCAGTGCCGATTCTTACTATGCGTAGTTTTGCGGAAGATAGAAAGAACAAAACCGATCAGCTAATGCTGACAGCTCCGGTATCGTTGGGAAAACTTGTTTTTGGAAAATATCTTGCAATGGTAGCGGTGTTTACAATCGACATTGCAATTATTGCTATTACACCGTTAATCCTGTCCATATTTGGAACGGTACCAATGGGAGAAAGTTATATATCGATTTTTGCATTCTGGCTTTATGGATGCGCCAGTATTGCAGTTGGTATGTTTATTTCAGCTTTGACGGAGAGCCAGGTCATTGCGGCAGTTCTTTCCTTTGTAGTGCTTTTTGTCAGCTATATGATGAAAGGAATCACAGGAATCATTTCTTCGGATGGAAATGTTCTTACGAAGATTATGAATTGCTTTGATATTTATTCACCATTTGAGAAGTTCGCAGGTGGATGTCTGGACATTACAGCGGTTGTTTATTATCTGACAGTGATTGCTTTGCTTAATTTCCTTACCGTACAGTCGATTCAGAAACGGCGCTGGAGTATCAGTAAAAAGACATTTTCTACCGGTGTGTTTTCTGTGTCATTTATTGCGGTAGCAATGGCACTTACCGTTGTTGTCAACCTGGTGGTCAATACAATCCCGACAGATAAGACTTCTATTGACTGTTCTTATTCCAAGTTGTATTCCATTACGAAGGCTACAAAGAAGGCAGTTAAAAAACTGGATGCGGATGTTACTATTTATGCTCTTGTATCGGAAAGCAAAAAGGATGCACAGATTGATGAAGTGCTGAAACGCTATGAGGATTTATCAAATCATATCAAGGTTAAATATGTGAATCCTTCGAAAAAACCTTATTTTTATAAAGACTATACGGACACTGCACCAAATACAAACAGTCTGATTGTGGTAAGTGATCAGCGTTCAAAAGTAATTGATTATTATGATATTTATCATTATGAAACCAATATGGATTCGTCCACGTACTCGTACACAAATGATCTGGTAGGTTTTGACGCAGAGGGACAGCTGACATCTGCCATCGAGTATGTAACTATGGATTCAGATAAACTTCCGATAGTATATCAGATTACCGGACATGATGAAACCACTGTTGGCAGTGCATTTGAGGACGTGATTAAGAAAGCAAACATGACACTTTCAAGTATCGAACTGTTAAATGAAGAAAGTGTTCCGGAGGATGCATCGGCCATTATTATCAATGCACCGCAGAAAGATTTCAATGAAAAAGATGCACAGAAAGTGATTGATTACCTGAAAGATGGAGGAAAAGCAATTATTGTCGGTTCTTATACCGAGAATAAACTTCCTAATTTTGATAAAATTCTTGATACGTATAAGGTAAGTATTACGGATGGCGTGATTTCAGAAAATGATGCACAGCATTACTATCAGACGGGAGGTCCGCTGTATATTCTTCCGGAAGTAAACAGCAGCAGTTATACCAGCAATATCGGTGGCAACTATATTTATCTGCCGATTACCTGTGGAATTACTTATCCGGACAGCACAGATACAACGACTTACACTTCGCTGATGAATACGAGCGACAGTGCTGTATGTAAAAATGATCCAAACAATATGAAAGATTATGGATATGAAGATGGGGATGAAAAGGGTCCATTTTCCATCGGCCTGGCAGTAGAAGATAAGGTGGATGATGATACAACAACGCAGTTACTTGTATTTGGAAGTTCCTATATCTTTAGTGATCAGGCAACGGATGTAACTGCAAATAATGTAACTTTATTCTCGGATGCTGTGAAGGGACTTGTAGGAGAAAGCGATGATGCAGGAAGTGTAATTCCGGAGAAAGAGTATACGCTCAGCAATCTGACCGTTTCAGCAATGTATGCAATTCTGTTAGGTTTATCCTTTACAATTGTTGTACCGATTATTCTTCTTATCTTCGGAATTGTAATCTTTATGGTAAGGAGAAAGAAATAATGAAAAAACAGAAGATTCAGATGATTTTGATTCTTGTTGTTCTTGTTTTGTGTATTGGGGCATATTTTCTTGTGTCCCATATGGCAAAACAGGAAGAACAGAAGGAAAAAGACAGCGAGACAGAAGGACAGACAACGATTGCCAAAATTGATGCAGATAAAGTAGATGCTTTTTCCTATGAAGTAGATGGAAAAACCTATTCATATACAAAGGATGGGAACGACTGGAAATATGATGATGACAATTCTTTGAAACTGGATAGCAGTAGTATCAATACAATGCTTGAAAAATTAAATGGTGTTATAGCATTGGAAACGTTGGATTCCTACGACTCCCTTTCGGATTACGGACTTGATAAACCACAGAATACCATAACTGTTACAGTGGGAGATAAAACAACGACATTTTATATTGGAGACTATAACGATATGGTCAGTGAGTATTATCTGAAGATGGAAGGAGATGACGCTGTTTATCTCGTAGACTCCACTTTGAAAGATACATTTTCCAAGACAGCGGATAGTCTTGTGAAAGAGGAAGATACCGAAACGGAAGAAGCAACCGAATAAAAAGATGTGGAGTGTGTCTGAATAATTACAACCAAAATTAGATAACAGGGCGAAACACCGGTTGACGGAAGAATATTATTTCGATATGATAAAAGAACATTGAAAGGTTCACAAAATGTGAATGAGTGACAGGAGGTTTATCATGAAGAAAGTAAAACAGATTCTCGCGATACTGGGTATCGTCGTACTGTTATCCTTATATGTAATTACTTTGGTTTGCGCGATTGTAGATAACTCGAATACGATGCGGATGTTCCAGGCGTCCATTGTAGCATCATTTATTATTCCGGTGCTGATCTGGGCATATGGTTTTATCTATAGACTGATAAAGAAGTCATCGAAAGATGCAGAAGAAGTCGCAAAGAAAAATAAAGAGTCATTGAAAGAAAAAGCAAATCTTTCCACAAAATAAAGAAAAAATGTATTGCATCCAGGTGGATGTATGTGTATAATGAATTGAACTTATAAACGGGGAGCTGGTAAAAGCCGGCTGAGAGGAAACTGTGTGGTTTCGACCTATAACCTGATTTGGATAATGCCAACGTAGGGAACAATATCTGTATGCAAATTTGTAAGAAGAGATGTTCCGGCATCTCTTCTTTTTATTGTGTAGGAATTGTTTATGCAGTAAAAGTACGCGAATTTGCAAAGATACATACCTTCTACTATTGGCAAAACATAAAATTGGTTGAAAATTAAATTTATATTAAAAAACAAAAATAACAGGAGAGAAGAGAAAAGATGAACACTTACACAACACAGATGGATGCGGCAAGAAAAGGAATTGTCACACCACAAATCAAAACAGTAGCAGAAAAGGAGCATATGCCGGTTGAAAAACTCATGCAGCTGGTGGCGGAAGGAAAAGTAGCAATCTGTGCAAATAAGCATCATAAATCATTGAATCCGGAAGGCGTGGGAAGTATGCTTCGCACGAAAATAAATGTCAATCTTGGTGTGTCGAGAGACTGCAAGGATTATGATATCGAAATGCAAAAAGTAATGAGTGCGGTAAATATGGGAGCAGAGGCGATTATGGATCTGTCCAGCCATGGAGATACGCAGCCGTTTCGCCGTAAGCTTACCAGCGAATGCCCGGCAATGATCGGTACAGTTCCGGTTTATGACAGTGTGATTCATTATCAGAGAGATCTGGCAACACTGACAGCACAGGATTTTATTGATGTTGTGCGCATGCATGCAGAAGATGGTGTGGATTTTGTGACACTGCATTGTGGAATTACAAGAAAAACAATTGACCAGATCAAAAAACACAAAAGAAAGATGAATATCGTAAGTCGTGGCGGCAGCCTGGTATTTGCATGGATGACGATGACCGGAGAGGAAAATCCGTTCTATGAATATTATGATGAAATTCTTGAAATCTGTGAGGAACATGATGTGACAATTTCTCTGGGGGATGCATGTCGTCCGGGCTGTCTTGCGGATGCCACTGATGTGTGTCAGATTGAGGAGCTGGTGCGTCTGGGAGAACTTACAAAACGTGCGTGGGATCACAATGTGCAGGTGATGGTAGAGGGACCGGGACATGTGCCACTCGATCAGGTCGCTGCCAATATGAAAGTGCAGCAGAGCATCTGCATGGGTGCACCATTTTATGTGTTGGGACCACTTGTGACAGATATTGCACCTGGATATGACCATATTACAAGTGCAATCGGAGGCGCAGTGGCAGCTATGAACGGTGCAGCGTTTCTGTGCTATGTTACACCGGCGGAACATCTGGCTTTGCCTAATGTGGAGGATGTGAAGCAGGGAATCATTGCCTCAAAAATCGCAGCACATGCAGCGGATATTGCCAAAGGTATTCCGGGAGCAAGAGATATCGACGATAAAATGGCGGATGCCCGCAGAGTGCTTGACTGGGATGCGCAGTATGCATGTGCAATTGATCCGGAGACAGCAAAAGCAATCCGTGACAGCCGTAGCCCAGAGGATGATCACAGTGATACCTGTAGCATGTGTGGTAAATTCTGTGCAGTCCGCAGCATGAATAAGGCATTGGCAGGAGAATATATCGATATTCTTTAATGGGCTTTTGCCGGACCTTTTTATGGAAATTAAAAATTACTTGGAAAATGCATGCTCTTTTGGTATAATAGGAGTACATGTGAGTTATCCATGAATTCATATTTGATAAAGGTGGTATAAAAATGGCTATATTGCAAGAGTGGCAGAAGATTGCTTACAATGAGAAAGCAAACCAGGCTGAACTTCAGAAGTTCTGGCAGAGATATTTTCTCTTGGAGAAGGGGGTATATGAGAAGCTTCTTACAAATCCGGATGAAGTGGTAGAAGGTACAGTTAAGGAACTTGCAGACAAGTATGGTCTGTCAATTTTAGAGATGGCCGGATTCTTAGACGGAATTAATGAGAGTCTTGTTGAGCCAAATCCAATCGAGACCATGGAAGAGGATACAAAGGTAAGTCTTGCTTTTGATAAAGAGAAACTTTATAAGAACATGGTGGATGCACGTGCGGACTGGCTCTACAATCTCCCAATGTGGGATGAGATCTTTGATGCAGAGACAAAGCATAAGCTTTATCTGGAACAGAAGAAGTCAGGTACCGTTATTGTCGGCAAGAAAATTGGACGTAATGATCCATGTCCTTGCGGAAGTGGTAAGAAATACAAGAAGTGCTGCGGTCGTTAATATTGTCTGAAAACAAATGACAGTGTGACTGGGTGGAACAGTAATCATCCCCGGTATCAGAGAAAACTGATGCCGGGGCTTTTTGTTTCGTTGCGAGGATTCCGGAGAAATGTACGGACTTACCCGCGTACGTCAGTTCACGATTTCAGAGGCACATCTGGTCATTCGTCCGGATCAGGCGGAGGAAGAGTTAAAGAGATGTTTTGATCTGTCCTATTATGTGCTGGATACACTGGGCCTTGAAGAAGATGTGACTTATCGACTTTCCAAATGGAATCCAAAGAATAAAGAAAAGTATCTTGGAGATGATAATTATTGGAACCGTACACAGGAAGCATTGCGTGAAGTCCTTCGTGAAAACGGCGTAGATGTGACGGTTGATAACCGTGCAGAGAAGATCGGATACAAGATTCGTGAAGAAATCCGTACAAAAGCAATCCGTAAGGAAGTAAAAGCGGAAGAAGAGACAAAATAAAATACATGTGGATCATCGATGATTGACAGGAGGGAACATGTTAGAAAAATTTTTTAAGTTAAAAGAAAATCACACAGATGTGAAAACGGAAGTGTTAGCGGGTATTACCACGTTTATGACGATGGCCTATATTCTGGCGGTTAACCCGACAATGCTCGCAGATGCAGGAATGGATAAGACAGCTGTTCTGATCGCAACCTGTCTTGCGGCGTTTGTTGGAACGCTGGCGATGGCACTCTTTGCAAATTACCCATTTGCGTTGGCCCCTGGCATGGGATTGAATGCGTATTTTGCATATACTGTATGTGACACTATGGGATATTCCTGGCAAGTGGCACTTATGGCAGTGTTTATCGAGGGAATTATCTTTATTGTACTTTCACTTACAAATGTGCGTGAAGCTATCTTCAATGCGATTCCTACGACACTCAAAAAAGGTGTCAGTGCAGGAATTGGTCTGTTTATCGCATTTATCGGATTACAGGGTGCACATATTGTAGTATCAAATGAATCTACATTGTTATCTGGTGTTAAATTTGCAGAAAACTGGCATACCGAAGGAATCTGTGCTCTGCTTGCATTGATTGGATTGATGGTTACTGCGATTTTGTATATCAAAAAAGTGAAAGCGTCCATTCTTATTGGTATTCTCGTGACGTGGATTCTTGGCATGCTCTGCCAGGTGACAGGTATCTATCATGTTGATGTAAAAGCTGGTTATTATTCATTATATCCAACGTTGGAAATGACAGATTTCTCTGCAATTACAAAGACATTTGGTCAGTGCTTTAAAGCGGATTTCCACAATGTCGGAATCTTCAATTTTATTGTTGTATTATTTTCATTCCTGTTCGTAGATATGTTTGATACGATTGGAACATTGATCGGTGTATCTGATAAAGCGGGAATGCTTGACAAAGATGGAAAGTTACCGAGAGTAAAACAGGCGTTGTTTGCAGATGCAATTGCGACTTCTGCAGGAGCTGTCCTTGGAACATCTACAACGACTACATTTGTTGAGAGTTCCGCTGGTGTAGGAGCAGGAGCAAGAACCGGACTTTCTTCTGTGGTAACCGGATTTTTATTTCTGATTTCTATTTTCTTTGCACCGATTTTTAAGGCAATTCCGGGATTTGCAACGGCACCAGCGCTTATTTTCGTTGGTTTCCTTATGATATCTGCAATCGTAAAAATCGATTTTGAGGATCTTACAGAAGCAATTCCGGCATATCTTTGTTTGATTGCCATGCCACTGATGTACAGCATTGCAGAAGGTATTGCAATTGGTGTTATTTCCTATGTGATTATCAACCTGATCTGCGGAAAAGCAAAGAAAATCACACCGCTTATGTATATTCTTGCAGTATTATTTGTTTGCAAATATATTTTCCTGTAGGAAATGTAGGTAAATAAGAAAATAAAATTGACAAAGGCGTCACTTTTTTACAGAGAAAGTGGGGCCTTTGTCTGTGTAAAAATACCTAATAAAATTGACATTTTATACACAAATTTATATAATAACAACTAGTACGTATAAATAAAAAAGAAAGAGAGAAAATATTATGAAAAAATTTAGTAAAGTAGTAGCTGCTGCTATGGCAGCTACAATGGTAATGTCTCTTGGCGCATGTGGTTCAGACAATGGATCCACACAGGCAGGCAAAGGTTCATCAGGTGACGGAAAAACTTACACTGTTGGTATCTGCCAGCTGGTACAGCATGAGGCTCTTGACGCGGCAACGAAGGGATTTAAAGACGCCCTTACAGACAAGCTTGGCGACAGAGTGAAATTTGATGAGCAGAATGCAGCAGGAGATGCTTCCACATGTTCTACGATCTGTACAACATTTGCAACAAACAACTATGATCTGATTCTTGGAAATGCAACTGCAGCACTTCAGGCTGCATCAGCTGCAACTGATACAATTCCGATTCTCGGAACATCTGTTACAGATTATGCAACTGCACTGGACATGTCCGACTGGACCGGAACAACCGGAAAGAATATCAGTGGTACAACAGATCTTGCACCATTGGATGAGCAGGCAAATTGTATCGCAGAATTATTCCCGGACGCAAAGAACGTTGGTATTATTTACTGTTCTTCTGAGCCAAACAGTGTTTATCAGTCAACAACAATCAAGGGATATTTAGAGGATAAGGGATACACGGTAAAAGAATATACATTCTCTGACTCTAATGACGTATCTGCAGTAACACAGAGTGCATGTGATGCTTCTGATGTTATTTATATTCCAACAGATAACACAGCAGCTTCCTGTACAGAGGCAATCAATAACGTAGCTTCTCCGGCAGGTACTCCTATTTTTGCAGGTGAGGAAGGTCTTGCAAAGGGATGTGGTGTTGCAACACTTTCTATCAGCTACTATGATCTTGGATACACAACTGGTGAGATGGCATATGATATTCTCGAGAACGGTGCAGACATCACTACAATGCAGGTAAAGACAGCTCCAAAATTCACAAAAGAGTATATCAAAGATCGTGCAGACGCACTTAACGTTACAGTTCCTGAAGATTATAAGGCAATTTCAGCTGAATAAGAGAGGAATTGTATAACACTACGGAGGTAAACAAATGTTGGCTTATTTTTCTTCCCTCAGCCTGGCTGCATTCACGAATGCACTCCCGGGAAATATAGCACAGGGATTAATTTGGGGAATTATGGCGCTGGGGGTTTATATCACCTTCCGTCTTTTGGACTTCGCGGATCTGACTGTGGATGGTTCGTTCGCAACTGGTGGAGCAGTTACTGTCATGCTGACGGTGAATGGTTGCAATATATGGATATCATTGCTTTGTGCCTGCATCGCAGGACTTCTGGCAGGACTTTGTACAGGTCTGTTACATACCAAACTCGGGATTCCTCCTATTTTAGCAGGAATTCTGACACAGATTGCACTGTATTCCATTAATCTGAATATCATGCAGCGTCATGCAAATCAGGCACTTAGCGTTGATAAGTACAATCTGATCATTTCATCACGTAATCTGACATCAGCCATTATTATTGGTATTGTGTTTGCGGCTGTATTGATTGTGATTCTTTACTGGTATTTTGGAACAGAGCAGGGGTCTGCAATCCGTGCGACCGGATGTAACCCAGCCATGAGTAAAGCACAGGGAATTAACATCGACAATATGAAACTGATCGGTCTGTCTCTTTCCAATGCGATTGTCGCACTGGCTGGAGGACTTTTGTCACAGTATTCTGGTTTTGCAGATGTAAACATGGGCCGTGGTGGCATCGTCATTGGTCTTGCTGCAGTTATTATCGGAGAGGTTCTGGGAGATGCTATCCTTGGAAAACATATGGATTTCAAAGGTCGTCTGATTTTTGTTATTATTGGTGGTATTATTTACTACATCGTAATAGGAATTGTTCTCTGGTTGAAGATGCCAAGTGATGATCTTAAGCTTTTTACAGCAATCATCGTTGCAATTTTCCTTGCCGTTCCATATCTCAAGGGAAAGAGCAAGAGTTCCTTTGCAAAAGCAGGAAAACGTTCAGCTGCGGCTATTAACAATACTGCAACAAAGGAGGGCAAATAAATGTTAGAGATTCGTAACGTACACAAGACCTTCAACCTTGGAACCATTAATGAGAAACATGCTTTAAATGGTGTGAATTTAAAACTGGATGCTGGCGATTTCGTAACCGTGATCGGTGGAAACGGTGCCGGAAAGTCGACGGTATTAAACGCTGTTGCAGGTACATGGCCGGTTGATGAGGGATCCATCCTCATTGATGGTGTGGATGTGACCGGACTTCCGGAGTTCAAGCGTGCGGCTTTTCTTGGCCGTGTGTTCCAGGATCCGATGACAGGAACCACAGCAACCATGCAGATCGATGAAAATCTGGCGCTTGCTGCGCGCAGAGGTCAGAGACGTGGTTTAAGCTGGGGAATTACAAAAAAAGAAAAAGAACGCTATCATGAACTTTTAAAAGAACTGGACCTTGGACTGGAAGATCGTATGACATCAAAAGTAGGATTGCTTTCTGGAGGACAGCGTCAGGCTGTGACACTTCTTATGGCTTCTTTGCAGAAACCAAAGCTTTTACTTCTGGATGAGCACACGGCAGCACTTGATCCAAAGACGGCAGCAAAAGTACTGACACTTACTGACAAGATTATTAAAGAAAATAATCTGACAGCAATGATGGTTACACATAACATGCGTGATGCGATTGCGCATGGAAATCGTCTAATTATGATGCATGAAGGAAAAGTGATTCTTAACATTGCAGGAGAGGAAAAGAAGAAACTTACCGTTGCGGATCTTTTACAGCAGTTCGAGCGTGTAAGTGGTGAAGAATTTACAAGCGATAAGGAACTTCTTTCCTAAAAATGACATTGGCATATCTGTGAATAGAAGAAAAAAATCCGAACATACTATTCGGGAACTTGAAAAGTTCTTTACGGATTTTTAAAGGAGGTATGTCAAATGACAAAATTGGATTGTAATGTGGTAAGCTGTTCATACAATGATGATAATTGTTGTAGCAGACAGGATATCCTTGTAGAAGGAACACAGGCAAAAACATCTTCTGAGACTTGCTGCGGAAGTTTTGCACCAAAGGGATGCGGTTGCGGAAGCAATTGTCATAAGGATGGCGCAAAAAAGGAGACAGCGGTTGCATGCGAAGCAACGGAATGTAAGTTCAACAGTCAGAAGCAGTGTTCCGCAAATCATATCGGCATTGCCGGAGGCCATGCTGATTCCTGCCGTGAGACGGAGTGTGGAAGTTTTGTTTGTCAGTGTTAACTGAATAATGGATAAAAAAGAGACAGTTTCAAAGAAATTTGAAATTGTCCCTTTTTTTATGCTATACTAATAAGAACCGGATGAAAAATCGAACGGTTGATATAAAAATGAGGAGAAGAATTTGAATTATGGATTACAACATTAATTTTCCACATTTGCACATTTATCTGGATCATGTGGGAAAGAACATTATGATCGGAAATTTTTCCATTGCATATTATGGAATTGTGATTGCCATTGGAATGCTGGCAGGACTTGGCATTGCATGCTGGATGGCAAAGCGTACCGGACAAAGTTCCGATACATACTTTGATCTGGCACTGGTGGCTATCGTATGCTCTGTGATTGGAGCCCGCATTTATTATGTGGTGTTCCGGTGGGATTTGTATAAGGACAACCTGCTCAGTATTTTTAACCTGCGTCAGGGTGGTCTGGCAATTTATGGTGGCGTTATCGCAGCCATTATTACCACGTTTATTTTTGCACGTGTCAAAAAGCTTTCGCTGGGCCTGCTTTTTGACACTGCAGGATTGGGATTGGTGCTTGGACAGATTATTGGACGCTGGGGCAATTTCTTTAACAGAGAAGCGTTTGGCGGATATACGGACGGGCTTTTTGCCATGCAGCTGCCGTTGTCAGCGGTGCGTAATTCGGATGTGACTCAGGAACTCCTGGACCATGTGGTAAAAGTGGATGGAATTTCCTATATTCAGGTATACCCAACCTTTTTATTTGAATCGCTGTGGAATCTTGTATTGCTGATCTGCCTGATTCTGTTTACGAAACACAAAAAGTTTGATGGCGAAGTGTTTTTACTGTACCTGGCAGGATATGGTATTGGGCGTTTCTGGATAGAATCTCTTCGAACCGATCAGTTGCTGCTTCCTGGCATTGGATATCCGGTGTCAATGGCACTTGCAGCCATACTTGTGGTGATTTCCATTGCATGGATTATTATCTGGCATGTGAAGCATGGACGAAAACAGGCACAGGTGGAGCAGAGTGGGGAAAAGTAGTCTCTTTTGTGCATAAAATTGAATAAAACTGCATAGCAGATATGGAAAAGTATCTGTAACATCCCTTTTTTAGAAAATGAAAGGAAGGTGGGTGTTGCAGGTGCTTTTTATTTTTTACATTTATGTGGCGGATTTCGGAACAATTGCTCTGAAAGTTTGAAAAACCCTTGAAAAAACCTTGATTCGCACCTATTTTTGGAGTATTATGGTTACATGGTGGTGGAAAGTGGAGAAAATAAACCATAGAGTGGTGCAAAGTGGTAGAGAATACGTGAAAATGATATGACATCTGCACCATACAGAAACGACTGGTTTCTGGTAGAAATGAAGCAGAAGGGCAGGTGAGTGTGTCATGTTCATGGGTGAATATAATCATTCCGTTGATGCAAAGGGCAGAATGATCGTTCCGTCAAAGTTCAGAGAACAACTTGGAAATGAATTTGTAGTGACCAAGGGACTGGACGGATGTTTATTCGCATATTCCCATGAAGAATGGCAGCGCATTGAAGACAGCCTGAGAGAGAAACCACTTACCTCCAAGGATGCAAGAAAGTTCATGAGATTCTTTTTTGCAGGTGCAGCAAACTGTGAACTGGACAAGCAGGGAAGAATTCTTCTTCCGGCAAATCTGAGAGAGTACGCAGGAATTGATAAAGAAGTCGTATCCGTCGGCGTATTCAGCCGTGTGGAGATCTGGAGCAAAGACAGATATCTGGAGAACAGCGACTTTGATGATATGGATGAAATTGCAGAACATATGGCAGAATTAGGAATTGGAATCTAGGGAGGCGACATGGAATTCAAACATTATTCGGTTTTACTGAATGAAACAATTGAACAATTGCATATCAAACCGGATGGAATCTATGTAGACGGAACTCTCGGTGGTGGAGGACATTCCCTTGAAATCTGCAAGAGACTTACGACAGGTCGTCTGATCGGAATTGATCAGGATGCAGATGCCATTGAAGCGGCGTCCGAACGACTGAAGGAATATCAGGACAAAGTCACCATTGTTCGAAGCAATTATGCACAGATGACAAGCGTATTGCAGGATCTGGGTATTGAGAAAGTGGATGGAATCGTATTAGACCTTGGCGTATCCTCATTTCAGCTGGATACACCGGAGCGCGGATTTACCTACCGAAGTGAAGATGCCCCGCTTGATATGCGCATGGATAAGCGACAGAAACTTACCGCAAGAGATATTGTCAATGAGTACAGCGAAATGGAACTTTTCCGTATTATTCATGATTATGGAGAGGACCGGTTCGCAAAGAACATAGCCAAGCATATTGTAAATGCAAGAAAAGAGAAACCGATCGAGACAACAGGGGAACTCAACGCAATCATTAAAGCGGCGATACCTATGAAGGTGCAGGTGACGGGAGGACATCCCTCCAAACGTACCTATCAGGCAATCCGCATTGAATTAAATCATGAGCTGGATGTGTTGCGGGACAATCTGGATTCGATGATCGATGTATTAAATGATGAAGGAAGACTTTGTATTATCACATTCCATTCGCTGGAAGATCGAATTGTTAAGTCAAACTTTAAAAAGAACGAAAACCCTTGTACATGCCCGAGCAATTTCCCGGTATGCGTATGCGGGAAAAAGTCAAAAGGTAAAGTGGTAACAAGAAAACCAATCTTACCTTCGGAACAGGAGTTAGAGGAAAATAGTCGTTCAAAAAGCGCAAAGTTACGTGTGTTTGAGCGTATCGAACAGTAAAAGAAAGAGCAGGGAAGCAATATGACGAAAAATTATTACATACATGGAAATACGGTACGTGAATTAGAGGCACCGGCACGTCAGAACCGTCGGACGCGCGAGGAGATCGAGCAGGCAAAAAGACGTAAAAATCGTAGAAATGCTGCCAGAAGAAACAGACAGCGCGCTATGGAAATGAGCCGTGGATACGTGGCTTTCTTATCCGTATGTGTTGCAATCATTGCGATATCTGCAGTTGCATTTGTAAAATTACAGTCACAGGTAACATACCGCATGAACAATATTGCATCTTTACAGAGTGAAGTAAATGATCTTCGTGCGGATAACGATGCCAGATACAAGAGCATCACTACTTCGGTTGATCTGAACGAAGTGAAGAAAAAGGCCATCAAAGAATTGGGAATGTCTTATCCAAAAGAAAAGCAGGTTGTATATTATTCCATTGAAAATAATAATTATATGGATCAGTACAGTGACATTCCAAAACAGTAGGAGAACATTGTGGCGAAAAGAAGAAGGAGACCGGTTCAAAAATTTAACCGGAAAATGAGAACAAAGCTTCTGGTACTTTTTACGGTGATTATGGCAGGACTATGTGGCATGATCGGAAGATTGATGTACATTGAATACACCAGTGGCGATAAATATGAAAAAAAAGTTTTATCAATGCAGTCATACGATAGCAAAACAATTCCGTACCAGAGAGGTGATATTGTGGATAGCACCGGTACGGTACTTGCTACCAGTGTGGCTGTTTATAATGTTATTCTGGATTGCTCACAGATGACATATAAGGAGGAATATATTAAACCTACCATTGATGCACTTGTGGAATGTTTCCCGGAATTAAAACGGGAAGACCTTGAAGCCTATGCAAAAGATAAAAAGGATAATAAATATATTGTACTGGCCAAGAAACTTCCGTATGAAGAAATTCAGAAATTTGTTGAGATGCAGGATGCTGTGGATGACAAGAAAAAGAAAATTAATCCAAACATCAAAGGTGTCTGGTTTGAAAAGGAATATCAAAGAACCTATCCATATGACAGTCTTGCAGCGTCTGTAATCGGATTTACTTCTTCCGGCAATGTAGGTACGACTGGAATTGAAAACTACTATGATGATGTATTAAATGGCGTGAATGGAAGAGAGTATGGTTATCTGAACTCCGACAGTAATTTTGAAAAAACAGTGATTCCGGCACAGGATGGAAGTACACTGGTTACATCCATCGATTCCAATATACAGTCGATTGTAGAGAACAAAATCAAAAAGTTTAATGAGGATTATACAGATAATTACAAAGTGGGGGATGGAAGTAAGACGACCGCAGTTGTTGTTATGAATCCGCAAAATGGAGAAATTCTTGCAATGGCGGATTATCCGACATTTAATCTGAACAAGCCGAGAGATTTAAGTGAGCTGTATACAAAGAAAGAACTGAGCAAAATGGCAGATGACGATCAGCTCGATATACTCAATGGTCTGTGGCAGAATTATTGTGTGACAGCTACTTATGAGCCGGGATCTGTACAGAAACCATTTACGGTTGCTACCGGATTAGAGACAGGGACAATCAATGATAATATGACATTTTTGTGTGATGGCGGAGAACAGTTTGACCGGTGGGTCAGCTGTGTGAACCGTAATGGACATGGTATTGAGACGGTGCGTAAGGCATTGATGGATTCCTGCAATGATGCGTTGATGCAGATGTCGTATAAGATTGGAAAGAAAAATTTCCTCGAGTATCAGTCCATTTTTGGCTTTGGACAGAAGACGGGAATTGATTTGCCAGGTGAGGCAAATACATCTTCCTTAATATTTAATCTGGATAATATAAAACCGATTGATCTTGCAACAAACGTATTTGGACAGAATTATAACTGCACAATGATACAGATGGCCAGTGGTTTTAGCTCACTGATCAATGGTGGAACATATTATCAGCCACATGTGGTGACAAAAATTACAGACAGTTCAGGAAATACAATTTCTACGATTGAACCGAAAGCGGTAAAACGGACTATTTCCCAGAGCACAAGTGATCAGATTAAAGACTATCTGTACGATGTTGTTTCAAAAGGAACTGCCGGAACTGCGAAAGTGGATGGATACTCTATGGGTGGAAAAACAGGTACCGCTCAGAAACTTCCGCGTAAAGACAGAAAGTATCTGGTATCTTTTATGGGATTTGCCCCGGTAGAGAATCCGCAGCTTTTGATTTACTGTATTGTGGATGAACCAAATGTGGCAGATCAGGCACACAGTTATTTCGCGCAGGATATCTGTCGTGAAATTTTGGAAGAGGTACTTCCGTATATGAATATTTATCCGGATGAAAAGAAGACCGGAAAGAACAAAGGCTTTGGCATCACTGGTGCAAAAACACAGTATACAAATCATCATCCAGGCAAAAAAGAGGATGACAACTAAAGATAGGCAGGTTTCAGGCGGATGTTCTAGCAGCATCCGCCGATTCATATACTTTATGAAAGAGCGAAAATGGCGGATTTTTCGATGCAGTGGAATAAAACCTATCACCGCAAGAAAATTTGTGTGTTTTTCTTTTGTGTTCTCGCCTGTGCAGTGATTCTGCTTGGCCGATTGGTATATCTTATGATATTTCGCGGAGATTATTACTCAAAACTTGCAACAGATCTGCAACAGAGGGAGCGGCAGATCAAAGCCGCGAGAGGAAAAATACTCGACAGAAATGGTGTTGTACTGGCAGGAAATAAATCAGTATGTACCATATCAGTAATTCATAATCAGATTGAAGAACCTGAAAAAGTCATACAGATGCTTTGTAAAGAATTGGGAATATCCGAAGAAAAAGTAAGAAAACGCGTAGAAAAGCGCTCGTCGATTGAACGAATCAAAAGTAACGTGGACAAAGAAACAGGAAACCGGATACTCGCCTACGGATTTGCCGGGGTAAAAGTAGATGAAGATTATAAAAGAGAATATCCCTTTGATGAACTGGGATCAAAGGTGCTTGGATTTACCGGCGGAGACAATCAGGGAATTATCGGGCTGGAAACCGTGTATGATGAGGAACTTCAGGGAACTGATGGAACAATACTTACGACAACCGATGCCCGGGGGGTGGAAGTCGACAACATTGGAGAGGAGCGCGTGGAACCGATAGCCGGAAATAATCTTCGGCTGACGCTGGATGCCAATATCCAGAAATTTGCCGAACAGGCGGCGCAGAAAGCTTTTATCCAGAAAGAAGCCGATTCGGTGAGTATACTTGTCATGAATCCACAGAATGGTGAGATGCTTGCTATGGTGGATTACCCGGAGTTTAATTTAAATGAGCCTTTTACTTTGACAGAAACATACGCAGATAAAGGGGATGACGAACAGGATGCCTTAAACCAGATGTGGAGAAATCATTGTATCAATGACACTTACGAGCCGGGATCAACGTTTAAAATCATTACGGCTTCGGCTGCGTTAGAGGAACATGTTGTGTCATTGGAAGACCGGTTTCACTGTCCGGGATATATTGTGGTGGAGGATCGCAGAATCCGTTGCCACAAGACCACCGGGCACGGGGCAGAAAGCTTTGTGGAAGGAATCGAAAATTCCTGCAATCCGGTGTTTATCAATGTCGGGCTGCGGATTGGAGCAGATCGTTTTTATGACTATTTTGAACAGTTTGGATTATTACAGAAAACAAATATTGATCTGCCGGGTGAGGCGGCGACCATTATGCATAAGAGAGAGGACATTGGTCTGGTGGAACTGGCAACGGTGTCTTTCGGACAGTCGTTTCAGATTACACCGATTCAGCTTGCAACCACGGTCTCGTCCATTATCAATGGTGGGAACCGTGTAACGCCACATTTTGGCATGCAGGTGGAAAAAGAAGACAGCACATGTGTCAGAAAGATGGAATATGAGCCACAGACAGGAATCTGCAGCCCGGATACATCCGAAAAAATGCGCTTTTTACTGGAAAAAGTTGTGTCAGAAGGCGGAGGAAACAAGGCATATATCGAGGGATATTCGATTGGAGGGAAGACGGCAACCTCACAGACACTGCCGCGATCGGCAAACAAATATATTTCTTCCTTTCTCGGATTTGCACCAGCAGATGATCCGCAGGTTTTAGTACTGGTAATCATTAGAAATCCGTCCGGTGTGTATTATGGAGGAACGATTGCAGCACCCGTGGCGAAGGAAATATTTGAAAACATCCTGCCTTACCTTGAATTACAATAGAGAATAACGTATACTTAATGCAGTTTGTTTTTTGACGAAGACATTCAGATGGAGGTTAAGAATCATGAAGATAGAAGAACAGAAAGTTCTCGTTGTGGGAACCGGAATCAGCGGAATTGCAGCAGCAGAACTTTTACAGAGTAAAAATGTAGATACCGTTTTGTTTGATGGAAACAAGGAACTTGACTTGAACAAACTCTATAAGAAAGCACCAGAGTTAAAGGATATGCCAATCATTCTCGGAGAGTTGACCGAGGAGCAGATGCACGAGTTTGGTGTGGCTGTATTAAGTCCGGGAGTTCCTACTGATTTGCCAATGGTAGAGCGCTTGCGCGCACAGAATGTAGCGATTTGGGGAGAAATTGAACTTGCATATTATTTTGGCAAAGGACGTTTGATTGCCATTACTGGAACAAATGGGAAGACAACAACGACGGCTTTGACAGGTGCAATCATGAAAAATTATTATAAGGATGTCCGCATTGTTGGAAATATCGGTATTCCTTATACTTCTGAAGCTGCGACAATGACCGACGATACGGTTACAGTTGCGGAAATCAGCAGCTTCCAGTTAGAGACCATTCATGATTTTTGTCCGGATGTCTCTGCAATTTTAAATATTACAGAGGATCATCTGAACCGTCATCATACGATGGAATGTTATATTAAGACAAAAGAAGACATTACCAGAAATCAGACAAAGGATCAGGTGTGTGTATTAAATTATGAAGATGAAGTACTTCGCAGCTTTGGCGAGAGCGCACCGGCAAAGGTTGTATATTTCAGCAGTCACAGAAAATTGGACAATGGATTCTATCTTGAGGGCGAAGATATTTACTATGCTGTAGACGGACAGAGTACCCATGTCATTAATGTTAATGAATTGAATCTTCTTGGAAGACACAACTATGAAAATGTTATGGCGGCATGCGCAATGAGTGTGAATTTCGGTGTCCCTATGGATAAAATCGTAGAAGTTCTCAAGATATTCCAGGCAGTAGAGCATCGTATCGAGTATGTGACCGAGAAACGTGGCGTAAAGTTCTATAATGATTCCAAGGGAACGAACCCGGATGCAGCTATTCAGGGAATTCGTGCAATGAACCGTCCGACATTTCTGATCGGTGGTGGATATGATAAACAGTCCGAGTATGATGAGTGGATCGAGGCTTTTGACGGTAAAGTGAAAAAACTCGTACTGATCGGTCAGACTGCAGAAAAAATTGAAAACTGTGCACACAGACATGGATTTATGGACACTGTGCGAAAAGATACTTTTGAGGAAGCAATTCAGTATTGCTATGACAATGCAAAGTCCGGCGATGCCGTATTATTGTCACCGGCCTGTGCAAGTTGGGGAATGTTCCCAAACTATGAGGAACGTGGAAGAATTTTCAAAGAATATGTTCGTAATTTAGAGGAGTAGAGATTCGTGGCAAGACGACGGAAGGATGGAAAGAAAGCAACTGCATATTTTGATTACAACCTGCTGTTTATTCTGATATTTCTGCTGTGCTTTGGACTGGTAATGCTCTATAGTTCCAGTTCCTATACATCGGCAAACCTGTATGATGACAGTGCACACTACCTCAAGCTGCAGTTTCGTAACATACTGGTTGGTGTGATCCCGATGTACTTTTTTGCAAGGGTTGATTATCATTTTTGGAAAAAGTTTGGTTTTTTTGCATATTTTTGCTCATTTGCACTGTGTGTACTCGTAATGTTTCCGATTCCGGGACTGACAAGATCTTCACACGGACAGTCGAGATGGCTGAATCTTGGACCTTTTAGTTTTCAGCCTTCGGAGCTTGCAAAGCTTGCGGTAATCATATTCCTAGCCATGCTGATTGAGCGTATTCCAAAAAAACTTGGAAATTTCTCCAGCATCATCAAGGTAATGGTAATCATGTTTCCACTGTTTGCAGTCATTGCATACAGTAACTTAAGTACGGCGGTCATTGTCTTTGGCATTGCGGTATGTATGCTTTTTGTGGCAAGCCCAAAGTATAAACAGTTCGTTATTGTAGGTGTAGGAGGTGTTTCCTTTGTTGTGGCATTTATTATGCTTGCATCTTACCGAAGCGGCCGTGTACAGGCGTGGCTGCATCCGGAGACTGCGGGAGATGACGGATATCAGACATTGCAGGGATTGTATGCAATCGGTTCCGGCAAATTGTTTGGCAAAGGATTGGGCGAAAGTCTGCAGAAGATGGGAAATGTGCCGGAGTCCCAGAATGATATGATTTTTACAATTATCTGTGAGGAACTGGGATTGTTCGGAGCCATCTGTGTCATTCTTTTATATGTGCTTTTATTATGGAGAATGATGGTTATCGCCAATAATGCAAAGGATCTATATGGAGCGCTTCTTGTGACTGGCATTATGTCGCACATTGCTATTCAGGTAATTTTGAACATTGCTGTTGTTACGAATACAATACCGAATACTGGTGTCATTCTGCCATTTATCAGTTACGGAGGAACTTCGCTTGTGTTCCTGATGATGGAGATGGGGCTGGCGCTGAGCGTTTCGAAAGGAATCCGGCTGGAATCCATAGAGTAGGAAAATGATGATGTATGATTAGAGAAGAACGAAGAAAAAAGCGAAAAAAGAAAAATATATTATCGATTATACTGGGCGTTCTCATTATACTGGCATTGGCGGCAGTCATTGTGGTCAGTGTATTTAAAGTTAAGAAGGTCGAGGTGGAAGGTAATCAGTTATATGATTCCAAAGTGATTGAGAAAGCTGTGTTAAATGACGATTATTCCTGGAATTCCCTTTATGTATTTGTAAAGTATAAATTTGTAGCAACGAAAAAGATCCCGTTTATTGATACCATGGAGATTTCGTTGAAAAATCCACAGACATTACATATTAAAGTGTATGAGAAAGGTATCATGGGATATCTGTACATTCCATCCATTAACGAGAATGCGTATTTTGATAAGGATGGATTTGTAGTGGAGACGTCTTCGAAAGTGATTGATGGAACGCCACAGATTCTCGGAATTGACTGTGACAAGGTGGTTTTGTACGAAAAATTACCAATTGAATCAGCAAAATTGCGGGAGATTCTGACATTGACCCAGTCACTGAAGCGTAATTCCCTGATTCCGGATTCCATTACTTATGGTGGGGTAAATGAGCCGGAACTTGCATATGGGGACATCAAAGTCCAGATGGGGAATTTGAATCTGCTCACACAGAAAGTGGAGCGTCTGGCAAAGATTAAACCGAAACTTCAGGGAATGAAAGGAACACTACATTTAGAAAATTGGACGGAAGAGACAACAAATATAGTGTTTGACCAGAAAACGGAAGCAAAAAAAGCTTCAAAGAATTCAAACAAAGAATAAATGTAAAAAATCACAAATTTTTGTTGATTATTTTGTTGAAAAAATATATTATAGTCTATATGGGTGTGCATGAAACATTGAAATGTTTCACGGCAGCCGGTTTTATAGAAGATAGTTTCGCAGATAGTACATCGGTAATCCGTAAGACTATCGTTCGTCAGCGGACAGGCTGGCAATAGATTAAAATATATAGGTTAAAGAAAGAGGAGGAAGAACCATGCTGGAGATTCGGACAACAGAGGCAGATGCTAGTGCCAAAATAATTGTAATTGGTGTAGGTGGTGCCGGAAATAATGCTGTTAACCGCATGATTGACGAAAATATAGGTGGAGTAGAGTTTATCGGTGTAAACACAGATAAGCAGGCATTACAGTTGTGCAAAGCTCCAACATTAATTCAAATCGGTGAGAAACTTACCAAGGGACTTGGTGCAGGAGCTCAGCCGGAGATCGGCGAGAAAGCTGCTGAAGAAAGTGCAGAAGAATTATCCGCAGCTGTCAAAGGTGCAGATATGGTATTTGTTACCTGTGGTATGGGAGGCGGTACGGGTACAGGTGCAGCCCCGGTTGTTGCAAAGATTGCCAAGGAGCAGGGAATCCTGACGGTAGGAGTTGTGACAAAGCCATTCAAATTTGAAGCAAAGAAGCGTATGATCAATGCTGTATCCGGTATTGAAAAATTAAAAGAAAGTGTTGACACGCTCATCGTTATTCCAAACGATAAACTTCTTGAAATCGTAGACAGACGTACTTCTATGCCGGATGCATTAAAGAAGGCAGATGAGGTATTACAGCAGGCAGTACAGGGAATTACAGACTTGATTAATCTGCCGGCATTGATTAACCTTGATTTCGCAGACGTTCAGACAGTTATGAAAGATAAGGGACTGGCACATATTGGAATTGGTAGTGCAAAGGGTGATGAGAAGGCAATCGAGGCTGTTAAGCTTGCCGTTGCATCGCCACTTCTTGAGACAACCATCAATGGTGCAACACATGTCATTATCAATATTTCCGGAGACATTTCTCTTATGGATGCTAATGATGCTGCAAGCTATGTGCAGGATCTTGCGGGAGAGGACGCAAATATCATCTTCGGTGCGAAGTTTGATGAGACTATGACAGATGAAGCAACAATCACAGTTATCGCAACCGGATTAGAGAGTCCTATGAAGTCTGTAGCAGCTCCAGGCGGTGTTAGTTCCCGTATGGTATATCCGAACCAGACAGTAAACCGTCAGCCGGCTGCTTCCGGAATTGTGAATCGTGTAGCTCCTACAAACAGTTATGTAGGAACAGGAGTAACAAATAATGCTTCTGTGCAGAGAAATTCAATCCCTGTAACACCTAGACCTGCAACTACGGCACCGAGACAGGCAACACCTACTTATTCCGGTATCCAGAGACCAAAGCAGCCGGAAAGCAGTGTTAAGCCGGTAGAGATCAATATTCCGGATTTCCTGAAAAATTCAAAAAGATAATTAATTTGTCGAAGAAGGTAAATAATTATTAAATTAAAACCTCCTGTTTTTGCCAAATTATAGAGAATAATTTTTCTATAATAGCAGAGACAGGAGGTGTTTTTTATATATGCATTCTATATAGACGTGTTTATAGAACAGAATTTTCTGATGAATCTGCTTGTTTTGTTGATGACCTGCGAATTAAGCAAAAGTGCAGCCGGACACAAATATCTCAGAATAGTGGTTTCCTCCGGGATTGGAGCACTTCTTACGGCAGTGTTATTGTTAATAAGGGTATATTGGCTGAGTGTATTTTTGACAGCCGTCATTGTAGTGCCATTGATGCTGTTTCTTACATTTGGAAAATGTGGTAAAAAGCAGTTTGTTCAACGGATTTTAATTAGCTGGTTTGGAATTCTTTTATTGAATGGAATTGTGACTGCTTTTTCGAATTTCACAGGAATACGCGGAATGACATGGTACGTGGCAGTGGTGACTATTGTAATCGGGCATACTTTCGTGAAAGTCTGGCTGTGTAATATGCGACAGCAGAAAAATCTTTATGAAGTGAGGTTGAAAAATGATGGGAAAGAAGTCTGTTGTGTTGGACTGTACGATTCTGGAAATCGATTACAGATGCCAGATTCAGGAGAGCCGGTACATATTGTGAGTATGGATATTTTTGAACGATTGAAAAAAAAAGAGAGCAAGATAAGGGAGATTCCATTTCAGGCACTGGGAACAAACGAAGGGCGTGTTCCGGTTACAGAAATTGATTCAATGGAATTGCTACATCGTAAGACAAATCATATATACAGAAATGTGTGGTTGGGATGTGCAGATGTGACATTGTTGCAGGGAAAGTCATACAAGATGATCCTGCATTCTTCTATACAAAAGTAGTGTATTTCTGGATTGTTACAAATTGAATGGAGGAAAAAGAATGGATGTAAAACAATTACTGAAGACTACAATTGGAAAAATTCGAATGTTATTTGCAGAAGAAGAGATTTTTTATATTGGAGGCTCGGATGTTTTGCCACCTCCTCTCGAAAAGGAACAGGAACAGAAGTGTCTGGTAGCTCTTTCGGACCTGACAACAAAAAAGAAAGACTATTCGAAGGAAGATGCAAGAAAAATGCTGATAGAGCATAATTTGCGTCTGGTTGTTTATCTGGCCAAGAAGTTTGAAAATACAGGAATCTGTGTGGAAGATCTGATTTCGATTGGAACAATTGGACTGATTAAAGGAATCAATACCTTTAATCCGGAAAAGAAAATTAAACTGGCAACCTACGCATCACGATGCATAGAAAATGAAATTCTTATGTACTTACGCAGAAATAACAAAATAAAAATGGAAGTTTCCATTGATGAACCGCTGAATGTGGATTGGGATGGAAATGAGCTTTTGTTGTCAGATATTCTAGGTACGGAAGAAGATATTATTTACAGGGACATGGAAAACGAAGCAGAGATAAGACTATTGCGGGATGCTGTGGAAAAGCTTGACCCAAGAGAAAAAGAAATTATTTGTCTGCGGTATGGAATCAACCGAAAGGATGGAAAAGAGATGACACAGAAAGAAGTAGCTGACTTGCTTGGTATCTCGCAATCGTACATATCTCGTCTGGAAAAAAAGATTATGATACGGTTAAAAAAAGAAATTCAGAAAAATTAGAATGTTTTCAGAAAACAGTTGGGCTTTGTGGAAAATGTATGATATAATAAAGCCATGACAGAAAGGGGTGGCTTTTATGGTATTGCAATTTTTGGGGGCTGATCGTGAAGTGACCGGCAGCTGCCACTATGTAAAGTTTGGGGATAAGCATTTTCTTGTAGATTGTGGTATGGAGCAGGGACCGGATTTATATGTGAATCAGGAGATTCCGGTGAATGCAGCGACGATTGATTATGTGTTTGTTACACATGCGCATATTGATCATTCCGGTTTATTACCGCTTTTATACAATCATGGGTTTCGAGGAACGGTTTTTGCAACGAAAGCAACTTGTGAACTCTGTAATATTATGTTGAAAGATTCCGCTCACATTCAGGAATTTGAGGCAGAGTGGAGAAACCGTAAGGCACGCCGTGCAGGTAAGCCGGAAGTGACACCGATGTACAATATGGAGGATGCACAGGGTGTTCTGGAACATTTCGTGGAATGTTCCTACAATGAGAAGGTTGAAATCTGTGAGGGACTCACGGTTCGCTTTATTGATGCCGGACACCTGCTTGGTTCTTCTTCCATTGAGATGTGGGTGACCGAAGAGGGAGAGAGCAGAAAGCTGGTCTTTTCCGGTGATATCGGAAATGGAAACCGGCCATTGATCAAAGATCCAGAATACATCCATGACGCAGATTATGTCATCATGGAATCAACCTATGGCAATCGGAATCATGATACACCACCGGATTATGCGGTTGAACTTGCAAAAGTAATCAACGCGACATTTACGAAGGGCGGTAATCTGGTTATTCCAGCATTTTCCGTTGGTCGTACGCAGGAAATGCTTTATTACATGCGTCGGATCAAAACAGAAAATCTGTTGCCGGAATATCAGAATTTTGAGGTATATATTGATAGCCCGCTCGCGGTGGAAGCAACAAATATCTTCCACAAAAACGTGGCTGAATGTTTCGATGAGGATGCGCTTGCATTGATTGAGTCAGGTGTCAATCCAATTCAGTTTGACGGATTAAAAGTTGCGATAACAAGTGATGAATCCAAGATGATCAATGTCAATGCAAAGTCAAAAGTTATTATTTCCGCATCGGGAATGTGTGAAGCAGGTCGTATCCGCCATCATTTAAAGCATAATTTATGGCGTTCAGATTCTACGATACTTTTTGTTGGTTATCAGGTGCCGGGAACATTGGGCCATTCGTTACTGAACGGAGTCAAAAAGGTAAAACTGTTTGGTGAAGAAATCGAAGTAAAAGCAAACATAGTAAATCTGCCGGGAATCAGTGGCCACGCAGACCGAGATCATCTTACCAAATGGATTTCTGCTTTTTCTGAGAATCCGCCAAAGAAAGTATTTATTGTACATGGCGAGGAAAGCACCGCTGTTGAATTTGCGGAGCATGTCAAAAATGATGTTGGATTTGATGCGACAGCTCCGTACAGTGGAGATGCATTTGATCTGATCACAGGCCAGCAGGTTGCACAGGGAAGTCGTGAACTTGTGGAGAAGAAGAAAGTATATCGTGCAAGTTCAAGTGTATTCGATCGACTGGTGATTGCAGGAGAACGCCTGGTTGCAGTAATCCGCAAGTGTCAGGGTATGGCAAACAAAGATCTTGCAAAATTTGCAGACCAGATCAATGCATTGTGCGACAAGTGGGATCGCTAGAGCGTGTAAAAGTAAAGAAGAAAATAAAAATTAGAGGGCGGTTAATGATCGCCCTCTGTTTTTAAATATTGATACATGCTTTTTAATGCATTTTTTTCCAGGCGGGATACCTGTGCCTGGGAAATATGGATTTCGTCGGCTACTTCAATCTGGGTTTTTCCCTCAAAAAACCGGAGTTTTATGATTTTTTCATCCCGTTCATTGAGGCGGGACATCGCATCGTTTAAAGACAGATCTTCAATCCAGTTCTCTTCCTTGTTTTTTTTGTCGGAAATCTGGTCCATGACATAAAGGGTATCGCCGCCGTCTGTGTATACCGGGTCGAAGAGGCTTAACGGCGTCTGGATGGCATCTAATGCATAGACAATGTCTTCTTTTGGAATGTCGCATGCGTTTGAAATTTCATCCAGAGTAGGTTCTTTTTGAGAGGCGCGGGAAAGCTGCTCCTTGGCCTGCATTGCTTTGTAAGCAATGTCCCGCAGAGAGCGCGGAATACGGTAACTGCTGTTGTCCCGCAGGTAACGCCGGATCTCCCCAATGATCATCGGTACAGCATATGTGGAAAACTTGACACCTACACTGGTATCAAAGTTGTCAATGGCTTTCATAAGTCCAATACAGCCAATCTGGAACAGATCGTCCACGTTTTCATTGTGATTATGGAACCGTTTGATGACCGACAGAACAAGGCGGAGATTCCCTTTGATATAGCAGTCCCGGGCATTGGAGTCCCCCTGTTTGATTTTATCGAAAAGTGCTTTTTTTTCTTCTTCTTTGAGTATTGGTAACTTAGAAGTGTTCACACCACAGATTTCAACTTTGTATGCTGCCATGAGATGCCTCCGTTTTACAAATCAATTTATCATAAAGGATGCTCTTTCTTTTGCTTTTTTATGCAGTTAATGCTATACTTTTACAAAATCAGAAAGAGATAGTGGATAGTGTCAAGACAAGGAGGCATCGGTATGGAAGACAAGAAGAATGTAAGTGAAGACGTAAAAAAGAACACAGTGGATCAGGGGCCACAGAGTGAAGAATGGGCAACCGAAGCATTGGAAGAAATGGATGATTTTATCGAATCCCAGGGAATTTATATCCGCCAGTAATTATGTTTGAAATTTTATCGGAAATTATTCCCGGCAATTATTCCCGGCAATACTTGACAGAATGCGAAATTAAGATTAAAGTAATCCTTGCTGCAAACAGCGCGTCAGTTCGAAACCTTCCTGACAGAAAACAAAACTAAAGGAGAATTTTATATGAGAAACAAAAGTGTAACGTATGTAGTACAGGCGGCTGTGATCGCTGCATTGTATGTCGTATTGACATTACTTGCCAATGCGCTTGGATTATCTTCCTACAGTATTCAGGTACGATTTTCAGAAGCATTGTGTATCCTTCCGTTTTTTACACCGGCAGCGATACCGGGACTCTGGATCGGATGTCTGACAGCGAACCTGATGACAGGAGCTATCATCTGGGATATTGTATTTGGAAGTATTGCAACATTGATCGGAGCGGTAGGTACGTATCTGTTGCGTAAGCACAAATTTGCATGTACGCTTCCACCGGTTATCGCAAACATGGTTATTGTTCCGTGGGTTCTGCGTTATGGATACGGATTTAAGACGGTTTACAATGGTGTTGACTGGTCGATTCCTTTTAACGTGGTTACGGTAGGAATCGGTGAGATTATTTCTGTATGTATTCTGGGAAGTCTGTTACTGAAAGTACTGAATAAATATCGCAATGTAATTTTTCGCGGGAACGAATAGAAGATTAGCAAAAAATGAATAAAGTGAAGGTTTGGAGACTGTCGTAAGACGGTCTCTTTTTTTAACTTCATAAAATCTTAAAGAAAATGACAGCTGAATTTCATACATTTTACGATGCAGGTATGCTATGATTACAATTGAATACGGAACTTAAAAAGGAGGACGTTATGAAAAAAATTCTAACAGGAGTTATTCTTGTATGTCTGTTGTGTATTGGACTTGTGGCATGTCCGCAGCATATCGCAGCAGAAACAAAGGATACGGGTGTTTTTTCCGGAGAGGTAACACTTTTAAAAGAGGAAAATCATGCGTATGTATATCAAGTGAGCTTAGAGAATCATGGAGTTGATTTCGAAGGAACTTCCCGTGTGATATTTAAAGCGGATGCAGAGGATACACATTGTGCATTTGATATGCCAATTATTTTGCCGGCAAATGGCAAAAAGCAGTATACGCTGACGGTCCCGGAGTTGAATGTGCAGGATTGCAGAGGGAAAGGCTATCTCATTTTGTTAGATAAAGATGAGAAAGAAGTCGCATCTATCGCATTGAAGGATCTACTGGGAAATCAGGAGAAAAAAGGTTTTCGTGTAGGTATACTTTCGGATCATTATGATAAGCTGAGATATCTGGATATGGGTGGAGAAGATTACGCTATTTATGAACAAGAACAGCCGGTTGTATTGCAGGAATTGAATGCAGATACATTGGAGGACTCTCTGGATGGATTGTACTATCTTGTTATTGATCAGTATGATGTCAGCAGTCTGAGCAAAGAGCAGCGAAAAGCAATTGAGGACTGGGTGGATGATGGAGGCTGGCTCATCATTGGAACCGGTTCTTATGTCAAAGAAACAGCAGAAGCATTTGATCCTGGTTTTATTGATATAACAGTACAGAAAACAAGCAGGGAAGGGGAGGCTACACGTGTCTTATCAAGTGTGCAGCAGGATTGTTATTATTCTTATAAAGATGCGGGAATTGATTTTTCCAATATGGAAATGACAGAATTGATTTTAAATTCTGCTTCAGGGTATGAAAGTGCCGATAATCCAGCATTCCTGGAAAACTATGGATATGGTTCTGTGATGGTATTATATATGTCGTTGTGCGAGGATGAGATGCAGAAGGCTGATGCCAATGTAGTAAGCTCCATTTATAATGAAAGTCAGTCAATAGCAGAAAGTTCGTACAATTATCAGAATGAAACATGTATTTATAACGGACAGTCAGCAATGAATGTTATTGATCAGACGAATACGGATATTGATTTTAACTGGCTGAAAATCCTGATCATTATTTATGTGTTTGCAGTAGGACCTGTTTTGTATCTTATTCTGCGCAAAACAAAGCACAGTGAGTGGTACTGGATCGCAGCACCGGCACTTGGAATCTTATTTGTTGCATTTGTTTATATTATCGGTCATTCGCTGAATGTAACAGAACCGAAAGTATATGCGGTAAACGTACAGCAGACAGGAGATAAAAAGGCAGAAGTGCATACCTACTATTCTGCTTATCATTCCAGCAAAAAGGAATGGAGTTTCCGCCTGAAAGATAATTATACTTATGCAGGTTCCAAAATGACCGGATCAGGTAATGCAGTGAACGACCAGAAAAAATACAAAACATCTGTCTGTTATGAAGCGGACGGACTGCATTTAGGCATACGTCCGAAGGAGAGTTTTGATACAGGCTATCTGTTTGCAGCAGGAAGTGGAAAAGCTGTTGGAAAAATTGAAGTGAAAGATCTGAATTTTTCGGATAAAGTACAGGAAGGAACCATTTACAATAATACTTCCTATGATTTTCCATATATGGCGGTACTTTCCAGAAATTATATGTATGTTATAAGCAATGTAAAAGCAGGAGAGACTCTGAATCTGAAGCAGGCTTTGCAGGAAAAGCGTGTGGTAAATCAGTTTACAGTCGATTATATGGACGATATGTATTATAACCTGGTGGATTATTATGGAAGTTCCACAGGAGAAGATGATGACTATGATTATCTGGCTACTTTGTATATTGGATTAGTGGATGCAAGGAACGAGGCAGCAGATAAAGAGACTATTGTTGCAGGTGCAGTAAGAAATTATGATAAGACAGTGGAGAGCGATTGTCTTGAGACCTCCTATGGATGTCTGTATTCGCTTGTAAAGGAGGACGAAAATGCTGCAAATTAATCATTTATATAAGAATTATGGAAAATTTCAGGCAGTCAATGATCTGAATCTTCATATTGAAAAAGGCGATCTGTTTGGCTTTGTCGGACCGAATGGTGCTGGAAAAACAACAACCATCCGTATGGTCTGCGGGCTGATGTCACCGACATCCGGAAGCATTCAGATCAATGGCATTGATGCGCTTTCAAATCCAAAGGACATAAAAAAACAGATAGGATATGTGCCGGATTTCTTTGGTGTGTATGACAATTTAAAAGTGACAGAGTATATGGATTTTTATGGTTCCATGTATGGTATGAGTTCCCGTGATATTGCAAAAATCTCAGATGATCTGCTGGAACTTGTAAACTTGTCCGACAAAAAGGAAGTATATGTGGATACGTTGTCCCGTGGTATGAAGCAGAGACTTTGTGTGGCACGTGCGCTGATTCATAATCCGGCATTGCTTGTGTTAGATGAACCGAATTCCGGTCTGGATCCAAGAGCCAGAGTGGAGATGAAAGAGCTTCTTTTGAATTTAAAGAGTATGGGAAAGACGATTGTGATCAGTTCCCACATTCTTTCCGAACTTTCTGAGATGTGTAACAGTATCGGTATCATGAACCGCGCTCATCTGGTGATAGCCGGAAAGATTGATGATGTCATGAGTCAGGTGTTCGGAAAAAATCAGATTATCATCACTATAGAAGGCGATATGGAACCGGCAGTGCGTATGCTAAAAGAACATGTAAATGTCAAAGTAGAATCTGTGGGTGAAAAGGAAATCCGCATTTTCCACAGTCTGACGCAGATGGAAATCGCACAGCTGATTGCGGAACTGATCGGCAGAGGAATTCTTGTGACAGGATTCCATACGCAGGAAGGAAACTTAGAGGCATTGTTTATGGAGCTGACAGGAGGTGCAGAGAATGCGATTGAATCCAATTGTTAAAAAAGATATCAAAGTACAGGCTCGCAGTATGAAGATGGCATGGGGGATTTTTGCATATGAAGCAATCCTTGCGGGTGTATTTTTTATTGCGCTGTTATTTATCAGCAATCAAAGTATTTACGATGATTCTAATGTATACAGCAAAATCGTGTCGCTGTATCCGGTGCTGGCAATCACGCAGATTATGATCATTGCAATTGTGATTCCGGTGCAGACATCATCTGCGATTTCAGGAGAAAAGGAACGCCAGACATTTGATATTATGATGACAACAAGTATGACACCATTTTCAATCATTATGGGAAAAGTAGGGATTGCCGTAGTGCAGGGGCTGTTCTTTATTGTGGCAAGTCTGCCGGTTATGGCACTTACTTTTGTTATCGGTGGTATGTCCTGGAGTTATCTGTTCTGGTTTTTTGCACTGGCACTTCTTGTATCGTTTTTTGCAGCAAGTATCGGAATCCTTTGTTCGTCCTTGTGTAAGAAGACCATCAGTGGTGTGATTTTTTCATACGGCATTTATGCATGCTTTTTTGTACTTACAGTCGTTCCGTATTTGGTATGGGAGGTTGTCAGCGGTTATCAGACAACCGCAAGTCTCTGGAGTCTGCTGATGCTTGCAAATCCATTTATTTATCTGGCAGAATTTGTTGAACTTACGATGACAGGTTCCTCTTTTATAGAAGAGAGCGGATGGCTTTATGCATCCGGCACAAAGAAGGGCTTTATGCACTGGCTTGGTACCGGAAATCACTGGATGATAGTATCTACAATTGTTTATATATTGATTTCGCTGCTGTTTTTATGGATTGCAGCAAAACGTATTACGCCGATTTCACACAGAAAAGCAAAGGAGCTTGTAGATGGAAGAAACAACGTACCTGAAACAAAAAATTAAAGACTGCAGGCACAAATTAAATCTGGCAAAAATCCTGGAGAATTGTGTATACTATATTTCTTTTGGAGCATTGGCTGCAGTATTGGTGGAAGGCATTTCTTTGTTTGTCCCGTTTTACTATGCGAACTATTTTGCAGCAGGCTGTATAGGAATCGGATGTCTGGTTGGAATTGTTCGCGCGCTAATGACATGGGCCGATGAAAAAGCGGCTGCAAGAAAACTGGATAGCTTCGGCTTGCAGGAGCGCACATTGACCGCTTACGAAAATCTGGATAAAGAAGATGCATTCACAAAATTACAGAGAAACGATGCGGTACAGATGTTAAAAGAAAACGAGAACAATATCTGTATTCCTATCCGGCCAAATACAAGACATCTGCTGGCTTTCATTTTTTCTCTTGTATGTGTATGCACTCTGGCAATGGTTCCGTCGGTTGCGAAAGAGCAGGCGAAGGAGCTGCATGCGCTCAAACAGGAAATCAAGGAAAAGAAAAAAGAATTGTCCTCGGTTATGGATGCGTTGGAGGACATTGATACGAAATCACTTTCGGCTGAGGAAAAGAAAAAATTGCAGGAATTGATGAAGTCCCTGGAGATGTCAAAAAAGGAACTGGATCAGGTAGAAAGTGCACAGGAACTGGCATCGGCAAATGAGCGGCTGCAATTCAAATATCAGGAGACGGCACAGAGCCTGACTGGTATCGATCCATCGAAGATTGGTGTGAAGGAAGCACAGCAGATTGCACAGGCGGCAAGTGGTCAGACAGGTGGTTCTTCGAATGGAAATGATACTGCCGGTGCAAATGGTCAGCTTGCAGATGGCAGCAACAATAATGGAGATTCCCAGTCATCTTCCGGTGACGGCAATAATGGAAATAACACTTCCGGGGATGGAAACTCGACGGAAAATGGAAATGGAGACGGCGACGGCAACGGCAACGGAAACGGCCAGGGAAATGGCGACGGTAATGGAAGTGGCAGCGGAAATGGCAATGGTCAGGGAAACGGGAATGGCAATGGAAACGGTAACGGTAACGGCAGCGGCAGCGGAAAGGGAAGCGGAAGAGGAACCGGTTCGAGCTCTACAGCGCATGATTATGTTACCGTTCCCAATAAAGTCGGTGATGACAGCTCCCTGCATGGAGACAAAACCGGAAAGAACAATTCTGATTACTACCGGGCGCAGAATGGTCTTACCTGGGAAGGAGATCATGTGAGCCTTGATTCCGTGATTGCGGATTATACAAAGAATGCATATGAAGGAATTTCATCGGGGCGTTATCCGAGTGGAATGGAAAATGTGATCAAAGATTATTTCAAGAACCTGAACGAATAAGGAGGAGTTATGACAGAGTTAGAATTATGTCAGCAGAATGTAAAAGCCTGTGAGGAAGAAATCGGCAAGGGCATTATTGGACAAAAAGAAATTATCCGACAGGTAATGCTGGCATTACTTGCGGGAGGAAATGTATTGTTAGAAGGTATGCCGGGACTTGGAAAGACCATGCTCGTGCGTACGATCAGCGAAGTATTCCAGTTATCTTTTAAGCGTATCCAGTTTACACCGGATCTTATGCCAAGTGATGTGACTGGTACCAATATTATGGTAAGGGACGAGAAGGGGAGCAGCTTCCGCTTTGAAAAAGGCCCGCTTTTTGCAAATCTTGTACTTGCAGATGAGATTAACCGTGCCACACCAAAGACACAGTCGGCACTGTTAGAAGCCATGCAGGAGCATACGGTTACCGTTGGAAACGACAGCCACAAATTAGAAGAGCCGTTTCTTGTTTTGGCAACGCAGAACCCAATCGAAAATGAGGGAACTTATCCGTTGCCGGAGGCACAGCTGGATCGTTTTCTATTTAAAGTCATGGTAGAATTTCCGACAAGAGAGGAACTTCGCGGCATTGTAAATCTGACAGAAAATACAGAGAAACCACAGATTGAAAAAGTGATGGATGCCACAGGGCTGCAACAGGCCAGAGCATTTGTTGCACAGATTCCGATCGCAGATGCGGTCATGGATTATATATTAGATTTGGTGATGGCTACCCATGAAGAAAGTGCTTATATCAAAGAAGGTGCAAGTCCACGTGCGGCACAGGCACTGATCCGGAGTGCCAGGGCACGTGCGTTTATGGAAGGCAGATTTAATGTATCGTTTGAGGATGTCAAAAGCGTAGCTTATCCGGTATTGCGGCACAGAATATTGTTAAGTTTTGATGCAATTGCAGAGGGGGTATCTGCGGATACCGTGATTGCACAGATCATCGAGGCAAAGGAAAAGAGCTTATATGTTTAATTCGGAATTTTATGATATGCTGTCCCGCTTTTGTCTGGCGGTGAATCACAAAAGTTCTCTGAATATGTCGGGAAACCGCAAGTCTGTACAGAAGGGAATTTCCGCGGAATTTTCAGATTTTCGGGAATATATGCCGGGAGATGATCTGCGTCGGTTAGACTGGAATGTGTATGCCAGACTGGACAAGATGTATATCCGGGAATATATGGAAGAAAAAGAATCGGTGGTATCGATTCTTCTGGATACCAGTGAATCCATGAATTACGGACAGAAACCAAAGTGGGAGCTGGCAAGTCTTCTTGGAGCGGTGATGGCATATCTTGCATTGAATAACATGGATCGTGTCATGATCTATGATATGAAAAATATGCAGCGTCCTTACAATGTTTCCGGTGGAAAAAATGCTTTTCCCAAAGTACTCAGGTGGCTGGAAAGTCTGGAGTATTCCGGAAGTGTGGATATGTTTGCTGCTTTAAAACAGATGCAGAGAAAGGGACCGGGGATCACTGTGCTTATCAGTGATTTTTTGCAGGAAGAATTGCTGGAGGAAGAGAACGAACAATATGAAAAAATGATGCAGTATCTTCTGTATTGCAGACAGCGTCCGGTAATTTTGCAGACACTCTGCGGAGAAGAACTTCATGTCAGTATGGAAGGAACATTGAATCTGATTGATATGGAAAATGAAAGCAAGCTGCGTATCACGATGGATGCACGTTCGATCAAAGCATACGAAAACCAGCTGCAGGCTTTGGTGTCCCGCATGAAACAGGGCGTGCGAAACGGAGGAACTTATGTCCTCTGTGATACGACGCGGGATCGAAACCAGCTTGTATTTGAGGATTTAAGGGTGTTATATGATATTTGAAAATTTATGGCCGCTTGCATTCGTGCTTGCGGTACCGATCATCATTGTTTTATATCTGCTGGTTCCTAAGGGAAAAGAGTATAAGATTTCTTCGAATCTCTTGTGGAAGAAACTATACCAGAACCAGCAGTCAAAAACATTTTTGGAAAAATTTATTCATAATCTGCTGATGTACCTGCAGATCGTGATTATATTGCTTCTGGTGCTGGCACTGATGTCACCATACATCCGAAAGGGCGGAACCGGAAGCGGAAATGTTGTCTATGTGTTGGATATCAGCGGCAGCATGCAGCATGAGAACGCAGACGGAGAGACCAGACTTGCACAGGCAGTTGCAGAAATCAAAAGTGACATTGCCTCATCCGATAATGGTAAATTTTCTATCATCACAAATGATGGAACCGGAAGTAATCTTCTTGCGGTTGCCTCATCGGATAAGAAAAGCCTGTATCGGTTACTCGACCAGACGAAAGCCACAGATACCGCAGGTGATTTGAAGGATGCAGTATCAGCAGTACAGACGCTTGTGACGGATGCCGAGGGAAAAAAGAAAAATGATGTCATCGTTATGACGGATGGGGTCGGCGCAGCAGATACAAAAGAATTAACCTCTCTTTTTTCCGCACAGATCCGTGTGATGGGAGAGGTGACTTCGAATGTTTCGAATGATTTTCTGTCTTATGCAAAAAGTGAAAAAGGGTACGATATTGCAGCCGGTTTTACGAACTACAGTGACAGCAAAGCTACGCTTGAAGTAAGCCTGTACGAAAAAAAGAATGTGATTTCTGTCCGGCAGATCTCCATTGATGCGGGAGAGTCCTATACCTGTCTGTTTGAGGATGTGGATTGGAATGGAAAACCACTGCATACAGAAGCTGCCAATATTGCTTTTGAGGGAAGCAATGCAAAAGACTCCCTCAAAGCGGACAACGAGTGTTATGCCATTGCGGAATCTGCCAATGCTGTCTCCGCAGTACTTGTGGGCAAGGGAAATACGTACATTGAGAAAGCATACCAGGCAGTGACTTCACAGACACTTCCGAAATCAGAAAAGGAAAGTGATCTGGATGTCAAAAAAGATACCGTCTGCATTTATGATGCAGATACTTCCGCCAAGCAGAATCCGGCAGTCAACCGGCTGGTATTTGCGGATGGACAGGCAACCGGTACCAAAAAGAAAGTTAGTCTTACGGTAAGTGATACGGAGCTGACTTGCGGAATCAGTGAATTTGCGATTGGAGTCAATGAAACTTATACCTATGATGTTCCATCCTGGGGAACCGGATTTTTATGGGCAGGTGATGCCTGTGCCGGTTACTATGGACAAAAGGACGGTGTCCGTGTTGTCGTTGTTGGATTTGATATCCGTGAATCGGATTTTGCTTTAGCAGCAGAATTTCCGGTGTTTATGTCAAACACATTGAGTTATCTTTCGGACAGTTCGCTTCTGGCACAAAGTCAGTATGAAGCGGGAGAAAAAGTTCAGTTTCATCCGCAGGCAGATTTTGATGTAAGCACACTTGCGACAGACACCACGTATGCCGGCCTGTATACGGTAAAAGCAGACAAAAAAGAAGAATCTTATGTAGTGCATTTTGCGACGGATACACAGTCTGACGGAAGAATAACAGCAGAGGATGCCGGGGTAAAAAGCGCGTCACAGAAAGTAATTGTAAAAAAACAATTGCGCAATGTCATTCTGGTGTTGATCATAATTCTTCTCGTTCTTGAGTGGATTGTCTATGTACGCCAGATGCGCTATCGTGGAAAATTTTATCTGATTGTGCGTATTATGACGGCGTTGTTTGTGGTATTGGCACTGTTTGGATTTTCCGTAAATAAACGAAATGCGGAGAATACGACCATTTTTCTGGTAGATCTGTCAAAAAGTAATGCACAGAATGCAGAGGCGATGGATGCCGATTTAAAGAAAATGATCGCAAAGATGCCAAAAGACAATCAGTATGGAATTGTGGCATTCGGTAAAAATTCGCTGGTGGAACAGTTCGTTTCCGAGGAGAAGAATTTTTCCGGCATGATGTCTGCGGTGGATGAGACGGCAACCAATCTCGAGGACGCAGTTTCCAGAGGTCTTTCGATGATACCGGAGAATGCAGCCGGCCGCCTGGTAATCCTTACCGACGGAAAGGAAACAAAAGGAAATATCGAAAGCACAGCTTCTGCGCTGGTATCCAAAAAGGTGGAGCTTTTGTCCATATTGTATGATGTTTCCGTGGGGAAAGATACGTATATTGAAAATGTGCAGATGCCGGGATATCTGTATGCCGGGGATTCTTATTCCATGACGGTCAATGTGCAAAGCAATTATGATATAGATGCCAGACTTCAGGTGCTCCGCGGTTCCATGATGGAATCGGAAACGAAAGTTCATCTCAACAAGGGAGCCAATTCGTTTGTGTTAAAACAGAAAGTCTCCGGCGAGAGCGCGGAAAGTTTTACGGTGCGGGTTGTGGCAAAAGGCGATACCTGCAAAGAGAACAATGACTATTATGCTTATGCGGCAATTCACAGCGTGCCAAAGATACTGGTCGTATCCGGTATGGATGAGGACAGTAGCAATTATGAGAAACTGTTGCGTGCGGCAGGATGTAATTTCCAGACAGTATCTGCAATCAATGCACCGGAATCGTTAAACGATATGCTTGCGTACAAAAGCATTGTATTGGACAATGTATTCCGCACGGATCTTCCGCAGAAGTTTTTGGATAATCTGGACACGTATGTAAAAGATTATGGTTGTGGTCTGATCTGTTGTGGCGGAGAAGAAAGCTTTGCGTTGGGCGGTTACCGGGATACGGAACTGGAAACACTCCTTCCGGTAGATATGGAACCGCGGGGCACCAATGAATCTCCGAGCATGGCAATGGTCATGGTCATCGATCATTCCGGAAGTATGTCCGAGATCGTGGATGATGGGGAGACGAATCTGGATCTTGCGGTAGCGGCAGCTGAAAACGCGGTAACAGAACTTCGGAATAAGGACTATGTGGGCGTGGTAGCGTTTGATGACACTTATTCATGGGTTGTTCCGATTACCAAAGCAGAAGACAAAGACGGAATTAAAGAAAAGATTGAAACGATTCCGGAAGGTGGCGGAACAACAATCAAACCGGCGGTCAAAGCAGCAGTGGAAGCAGTGAAAGATTGTGATGCAGAAATCAAGCATGTTGTTCTTCTGACGGATGGTCAGGGAGAAACTACAAATTTTATGGATGTCATGGGACCATGCAAGCAGTCGGGAATTACGTTATCTACGGTAGCTGTGGGCGCAGACTCGGACACTTCTTTATTGGAAAAACTCGCAGAGGGTTGTGGAGGAAGATATTATTATTCGGATATTTCCACCGACATTCCAAAGATTTTTGCAAGAGAAGTATTCTTAAGCGGAGAGACGTATCTGCAGAATGGCACATTTACACTTTCCGTAAACAGCAGCAATGCTGTCACAAGAGGTCTTTTTGCAGATGGATGGCCACAGATCAGCGGATATGTCAGCGCTACACCAAAGAGCAATGCGAATGTCCTGCTTGCTTCCGATAAGGATGATCCGGTTCTTTCTGTTATGCAGTATGGTCTGGGCCATACGGTTGCATGGAATACCGATGTCACAAACAAATGGACGAAAGCATATGCGGGGGCTGAGGATTATGTGCAGCTGTGGAAGCGCATTGTGGATTACAGTGTGGGAAATACATCAGAGGGAGATACCATAGATGTATCGACTGCAAACGGCACAACAACCGTGACCTATCACGCCAGTGAATATAACGAGAAAACCAAAGTGGAGGCGGTATATACCGATCCGGATGGCAAGACGCAGACTGCAAAGCTGCAGGGCAGTGCACCGGGCGTGTACGAGGCAAAAATCGATACGGACATGACAGGAATTTACAACCTGAGTGTGCGTCGTATGAACAAAGATACGGTTGAAAACGCATTGACAGCGGCGGCGGTCGTGCAATATTCCGATGAATATAAGTTTGCACTGACCAATGAAAAATTTAAAGCATTTGTAAAGAAATATGGAAAAACCATTACAGCAAATGATTCGCTGTGGAAGAAACTGAAAGCTTCCGCAAAGGCGAAATATGATCTGACCCGGTGGCTTTTGATCCTTGCCATTTTGTGGTTTGTACTGGATGTGGCATTCCGCCGCTTCTCGTTCGTACCGACAGATACGAAGTTGTATGCGTTTATAAAAAAGCACTGGACGCAGAAAAAGAACAGGGCTATACTTTCTACGAAGACAAAGGATGTGCCAAAAACCGAACAGCCATCCGAAGAAGAGATACCGCAACAGAAAAAGGAAAAGCCAAAGAAAGCGCCGAAGGAGAAGAAAAAGAAATCCAAAGAACAACAGTTGGATACTTCGGTACTGCTTAAGAAAAAAGAACAGCGGCATCAGTAGGAGTGAACAAAATGCAGACAGCAAGAGATTTACAGAACCAGTTAAGAAATATCGATCACAAAAGCTACCCGGCTTATAAAGGACTGAGGGGCAGCTATCAGTTCGAAGGCTATGAACTTCATATCGATCATGTGCAGGGAGATCCGTTTGCGGCTCCCTCACATGTGCGTATAGAGGTTCCGCTGCGGGATGCGAAGTTTCCGGAATGGAGCACAAAAGATAACCTGACAAAGACGGCTCTGGCAGATGAACTGACCAGACAGTTTGAGCGTCAGGTCGCACACTATACGTTTAAAGCGAAGGGTTCCGGAAAAAGCGGATTACTTTCGGTTACACGATGCGGACAGGAAGTGTTAAAACGGACTGCATGTGAGATTGGAGAAAAACATCTGATCGCACGTTTTTCGGTCGGATTTCCGGCAAATGGAAGAACCATCAACGCCCGGGAGCTGGAAAAGATCCTGTTTGATTATCTTCCGGCCTGTGTGCAGCAGTCGTTCTATTTTAAAAATTTAAGTGAAGAACGCTTGCATAAAGTCATTGCACTCGCAGAAGATCAGGAGGCAATCCGCAGCCAGTTGAAAGAAAAACATCTGGTAGCATTTGTTGCAGATGGAGCTATTCTGCCGCGTGAGAGCGGAATTTCTTCCAGACCAATGAGAGATTCGGTCGCATTTTCATCGCCGGACAGTCTGCGGGTATCCATGGAACTTCCGCATAAGGGAACCATCACGGGAATGGGAATTCCGGAAGGGATCACATTGATCGTGGGTGGTGGATATCACGGAAAGTCCACACTTTTACAGGCGTTGGAACTTGGGGTGTACAATCATATTGCAGGGGATGGAAGAGAGTATGTCATCACCGATGATACCGCAGTAAAACTTCGTGCAGAGGACGGTCGTTTCATCAAAGATGCAGACATTTCCATGTTTATCAATGATCTGCCAAACAAAAAAGATACCCATCGTTTTTCGACGGAAGATGCTAGTGGAAGCACTTCACAGGCGGCTGGGATTGTCGAGGCAATGGAAGCGGGAAGTCATGTATTTTTGCTGGATGAAGATACCTCAGCCACCAATTTTATGCTGCGGGATGCTCTGATGCAGCAGGTGGTCAGCCCGGACAAAGAACCGATCACGCCGTTTTTATCGCGGGCAGGAGAAATGTATGAGAAGGAAGGTATCTCAACCATTCTTGTAGCGGGAAGTTCCGGTGCTTTTTTCCATATCGCGGATACCGTGATACAGATGGACAATTATGTGCCTTTGGATATTACGGACAAGGCAAAAACATTATGTGCCAAATTCCCGGTAGAAGCAGAAAAAGCAAAACCGTATGTCCGCCCGGAGAGTGTACGCATTATGACAAAGGATCCAAACGGAGCAAAGCCAAAGCGGGATTACCGCACAGGTGCGGTCAAAGGTACACCGGAGCGTCTGAAAGTAAAGCTTCTGGGAAAAGATGGATTTGCACTTGGCCGGCAGAATGTCGATCTGCGCTATGTGGAGCAGCTGGTGGACAGCGAGCAGACGGCAGCTTTGGGCATGTTATTAAAATATGCCGTGGAAAAAATGATCGACGGAAAGAAGACAATCCCGGAAATTGTTTCGTATTTGCAGAAACAATTGGAAACAAAAGGTCTTTCTTTCTTTGCTGACGGAGGATATATTCCATGTGGATATGCGATTCCGCGCGTGCAGGAAATCTATGCATGTTTTAACCGTTACCGCAGAGCATAAGGCTTTGGATAATGGTTGACTTTCCCATGGGGATGTGGTACGATTTCTAAGGTTTAAAGCAAAGAACAGAGATAGTACAGATTTAAGACATGCAGAGAGAAGCCGGCAGGTGCGAGGCTTTTGTACGAGAATCTGGAACCAGTCTGGGAGCTGCAGGATGAAGACAGAGTGTTTGTTTTGGAATCTGGAGAAATTCTGCCGGAGGTCACCGTTATCAGAGACAGCGTAAGTGGCTGCTTACGGATGAGTGCAGGCAAGGCCTGAATTTTAGGTGGTAACACGGATTTATATTCGCCCTAAACAATACAGAGATTGTATTGTTTGGGGCTTTTTTAAACCAATTTTATAAGTAAAATAATAAAAGATGGAGGTTCACATGAAAGTATCAAAATTAGTAGGATTACGATTCAAGGAAAAGCCAGCCGACTGTGTCATTGACAGTCATGCACTGATGGTCAGAGGCGGATATATAAAATATGTGGGAAATGGTATCTATTCTGAATTCCCGACATTAAAGAAAATTACATCCAAGATCGAAGCAATCATCCGTAAAGAAATGAATGCAATTGATGGACAGGAAGTATTATTCCCGGTTGTTATGCCGGCAGATCTGTGGGAAGAGTCCGGTCGTTATGAGAGCGTCGGAAGTGAGCTCGTACGTTTGAGAGACCGTAACGATTCCAAGCTGGTTCTTGGAATGACACATGAGGAAGCTGCTGTACAGCTTGTTCGTGAGTATGGACAGTCCTACAACAAATATCCATTTATGATCTATCAGTTTCAGAGAAAATTCCGTGATGAGGCAAGACCGAGAGCCGGTCTGATCCGTGTGCGTGAGTTTACCATGAAGGATGCTTATTCTTTCCACACATCGCAGGAAGACCTGGAGAAATATTATGATGTATGTTACCATGCATACAATCGTATTTTTGAGAAGTGTGGTATTCCGGAGGTCGTAACAGTTGCATCTGATTCCGGTATGATGGGTGGAAATGTATCACATGAATACATGCTTTTAACTCCGGTAGGAGAGGATTCTATTGTGCTTTGTACTTCCTGCGATTACCGTGCAAATATGGAAGCAGCAGAGAATAAAGTGACAAACGAAAGCAAAGGAAACTTAGAAGAGTTACAGTGCGTGGAGACACCAAACTGTAAGACAATCGATGAGGTCTGTGCATTCTTAAAATCCGGTGTGAAATCTTCCTGCAAGGCGGTTGTATACCAGAAAAATGCGGATGACAGTTTTGTAGTTGCATTTGTACGTGGAGACTACGAAGTAAATGAGACAAAGCTGCGTAACCTTGTCGGCGAGGATATTCATCCGGCTGAGATTACAGCAGATGATCCATTGGTAGCCGGTTATATCGGACCTTATGGTATTTCTGATCAGGTTACTGTATACTGCGATATTTCCCTCAAGGGAATTGACAGCATGGTAGCAGGTGCAAACAAAGAAGGATACCATTATACAGGACTGAATCTGGAAAGAGATCTGGGAGAAGTTGCATACTATGATATTTCCAAGGTACAGGAAGGAAGCACATGTCCTTGCTGTGGCAAGCCAACCATTACGATCAAGAGAGGTATCGAGGTGGGTAATATCTTCCAGCTTGGAACCAAGTATACCAAGTCCATGCATATGCAGTACACCGATGAGAATGGTGAATTACAGACACCAATTATGGGATGCTATGGTATCGGTGTGGGACGTATGGCCGCATCAATCTGTGAGGCGCACCATGATGAGTATGGTCCGATCTGGCCAATCTCTATTGCACCATGGGAAGTGGAAATCTGCTGTCTGCGTGTGGATGATGAAGAGACTAAGGCCGTTGCGGATAATCTCTACAAAGACCTGTTAAATGCAGATGTGGATGTACTCTATGATGATCGTCATGAGCGTCCGGGTGCAATGTTCTCAGATGCAGATCTGATCGGTGCACCAATCCGTGTGGTTGTCAGTCCACGTAATTTAAAAGAGTCTGCAGTGGAAATCACAACAAGAGACAAGTCCGTAAAGGAAATGGTTCCGGTTACGGAAGCACTCGAGTTTGTGAAGAACTTAAGAGCAGAAATGTTTGCTGCAATCGAAGCAAAAGTAGAGCCGTATAAGTAATAATTGTGTCAGAAAAAGAAAAACGTGGAAATCGCAATTGTGATTTCCACGTTTTTTTGTAAATGTAAAGATTATTATTTTAACAACTCATCAGCCAAAGCATTCATTGCAGCAACATCAGCATCTTTCATGGTAGATTTGATGGAGACAACGGTGTCACATATGGTGAGATCTTTCATGGTATCGAGGATGGCTTTCATGCTCTTTGCAGCAACCGGCGCCCAGGAACCATTCTCAATGATTCCGACTTTACGTTTCTGGTATGCTTTATGTCCGAGACGGTTTAAGAAATCTTCCATCGGAGGGAATACACCGCCGTCGTAGCTTGCAGCAGCAATGACAAGTTTGCTGTAACGGAAAGCATCTTCGATGGCCTCTGCCATATCATCTCTGGTCAGATCAGTAAAAGCGACTTTTACGCCTTTTCCTTTTAAGATCTCTACCATTTTTTCTGCAGCTTTCTTTGTGTTTCCATGGATGGAAGCACAGGCAACAAGAACACCTTCGTCTTCCGGTTCATAGCTGCTCCAGGTCATATATTTTCCAATGTAGTAACCTAAGTTCTCTTTTAAAATCGGTCCGTGCAATGGGCAGATTGTCTGAATATCAAGGGTAGCGGCTTTCTTTAACAGTGCCTGTACAGGAGCGCCGTATTTACCTACAATATTGAAATAGTATCTTCTTGCCTCGCATGCCCAGTCCTCGTCAGCGGAAAGTGCACCGAATTTACCGAAGCCATCGGCAGAGAAAAGTACTTTCTCAGTTGTCTCGTATTCCACCATAACTTCCGGCCAGTGAACCATTGGAGCCATGAAGAATTTTAAAGTATGTGATCCTAAAGATAATTCTTCGCCTTCGGCAACAGCCATGCAGCGGCTGTCAAGATCGGCGATATCGAAAAACTGTGGAAGCATCGCTTTGGCTTTGACGCTCAGTACTAATTTGGCCTGTGGGTACTTCTCAGCCAGCATCTGGATATTGGCAGCGTGGTCAGGCTCTAAGTGGGAAATGACGATGTAATCTACGGTTCTTCCATTTAATGTGTTGGTTAAATTGGAAAACCATTCGTCAGTTTTTCTTGCATCGACCGTATCCATAACGGCAACTTTCTCATCAAGAATGACGTAAGAATTGTAAGACACACCGTTTGGTACGATATATTGGCTCTCGAATAAGTCGAGTGTTGTATCATCCACACCGATGTATTTGATAGAATCGGAAATAGTAACGTTACTCATTGTGTTATCCTCCTGTTGTAATTTATAATGTGCGTTTATTCTAACATGTTTGTGGAAAGGATTCAACTTTACCTGCGCAAAATAAAAGAGAATTCTTGCCTGTATTTCGAAGGCATGTTACAGTATATATATCGTGCAGAAAATGCAGGGCGAATGAATTATAGAAGTTAGAAACAGGAGTAACAGACATGGTAGATCAGAATACATTTACAGAGACCATACGTGAAGTCGCAGAAATTATCAGGACGAGCGCAGAACCGATGTCCCGGGAAGAGATTCTGGGTTATTTTAAAGATATGGAACTGAATACAGAACAGGAAAATATGGTGTTGGAATTTCTGCTGACACCACACGAGGAACCAGAAGAGGAAGAAACAGAAGAATCCAAGGTGGATGAGGCAGCAGAAAAGGAAGAAGAGGAAGCGGAAGCGGAAGATGCGCAGACCGGAAAGAATGATGAACCAGAGGATATTTTGCCGGATTCCCCAATGTTTCAGATGTATCTGGAAGAACTGAAAGATCTGCCGGAATACAGCGAAAAAGAGCAGATTGCAATGTATCAGGCGCTTCTTGCAGGGGATGAATCCATGGTACGCAAAATATCGGACAGCTGGATGAAAAATGTTCTTACCATGGCAAAGAATCTGGCGCTTTCTTCGGAAGGATTCGAGGATGTAGTGCAGGAAGGCAATATGGCATTGTTTCTGAAATTGTCGGATCTGTGCGGTTCCAAAGAAAAATGTGATGTAGAGGCGGAACTTGAGCAGGCAATTGAGGAAGCCATGAAAGCAAGTATCCGTGAGATGGCAGGCGAGGATGACAGTGAAAATGCTATTCTTGGAAAAGTATCACTGGTCAATGAGGCAAAGAATTATCTTGCAAAAGAGAAGGGAAGTGAACCTTCCATGCAGGAAGTGGGTGAATATACAAAAATGTCACAGGAAGAACTTGCTGATATTTTTGAACTGATTAAGAAAGCGGATGTCAAGAAGCAGGGGAAATAAGTTTGACAATTTCCTTTCTTATGTATAGAATAATGCGTAGCGTAGATTGGACTGAGAAAAGGAGACCATACGATGAAAATTTTGATCGACAGCATAACGGAGGAAGTGACAAAAGCATTCGTAGACAATGGATACGATGCAAAGTACGGAAAAGTAACTTTGTCCAACCGCCCGGATTTGTGCGAGTACCAGTGTAATGGTGCGATGGCAGCAGCAAAAGAATACAAATGTGCGCCATTTATGATTTCAGATAAGATTGCAGAAGCTTTGACAGGAAATGCAATGTTTGAGAGTGTTGAATCCGTGAAGCCGGGATTCATCAACTTAAAGCTGAGCAAGGAGTACCTTGCAGGCGTAGTTACGGAAATGAAACAGGATGAGGGACGCTTTGGGTGTGAGGCAGCAAAAAATCCAAAGACCATTATCGTGGATTACGGCGGAGCCAATGTGGCCAAGCCTCTTCATGTAGGACACTTGCGTTCTGCAATCATCGGAGAGAGTGTAAAGCGCATCGGCAAATTCATGGGACACAATGTGATCGGTGATGTGCATCTGGGAGACTGGGGTCTGCAGATGGGACTGATCATTGTGGAATTAAAGGAGCGCAAGCCGGATCTTGTATATTATGATGAAAGTTATACCGGAGAGTATCCGACAGAGGCACCGTTTACAATTTCCGAGCTGGAAGATATTTATCCGACTGCCAGCAAGAAGAGCAAGGAGGATGAAGCTTTCCGTGAAGCTGCGATGGAGGCAACCAGCCAGCTTCAGGCAGGCAGAAGAGGATATCGTGCACTGTTAGAGCATATTTTAAATGTATCCGTTACAGACCTGAAGAAGAATTATGATAATCTCAATGTATCATTTGAACTCTGGAAAGGTGAGTCCGATGCCCAGCCATATATTCCTGATATGGTACAGATGATGAAAGACAAAGGCTATGCATACATGAGCGATGGAGCACTCGTTGTAGATGTTGCCGAGGAGACCGATACAAAGGAGATTCCTCCATGCATTATCTTAAAATCGGACGGAGCATCCCTTTACAGTACGACCGATCTTGCAACAATCGTGATGCGTATGCAGGACTATCATCCGGACAGCATTATTTATCTGGCAGACCAGAGACAGAGCATGCATTTTATTCAGGTGTTCCGTTGTGCAAGAAAGACGGGCATTGTGGATGACAGCGTAGAGTTAAAGCACATTGGTTTCGGTACCATGAACGGTAAGGATGGTAAGCCATTCAAGACCAGAGATGGCGGTGTTATGCGTCTGGAATATCTCCTCGATGAGATTAATGAAGAGATGTTAAAGAAGATCACCGAGAACCAGAAGGAAAAAGAAAACCTTGATATCAGTGACGAAGAAGCAAAGAAGACAGCCAAAATGGTTGCCTTAGCCGCTGTAAAATACGGAGATCTTTCCAACCAGGCAAGCAAAGATTATGTCTTTGATATTGAGCGTTTTACTTCGTTCGAAGGAAATACAGGACCTTACATTCTGTATACGATCGTCCGTATCAAATCCATTCTGTCCAAGTATCAGGCAGCTGGAAAGACATTGCCGGATACCGCACTGCTCGCAGCACATTCCGCCAGTGAGAAGAATCTGATGCTTGTACTTTCCAGATTCAATGGAATGATGGAAAATGCATTTGAAGAACTTGCACCGCATAAGATCTGTGCATATGTGTACGAACTTGCCAATGCGTTCAACGGATTTTATCATGAAAACAAGATCCTTGCGCAGGAAGACGAGCAGATCCAGCAGTCTTATATCGGACTTTTGATGCTGACAAAGAGTGTGCTTGAGGCATGCATCGATGTACTCGGATTCTCTGCACCGGATCGTATGTAAAATAATAGTTCTGAATTGAAATAGAAAGCATATAAATAAGCCATAGGGAATTGAAATTAATTCCTTATGGCTTTTTTTGCGTTATATCCTTGACAAAAGGGGGAAGGAACATTCTGATTACATATCTTCCGATAGCATTTCGGACAAAGGTTACAGAGAGAGAATTAGAAGATGCAGAGGAAATCCGTTTAAGAGCCGGACAGGCAATGGAGCTTGTGTATGCGGGAGGAAAAATCAAACGCATTGGCGATGTGACGGCAAAACAGATACGGGAAATGCTGAATTATCTGACAGGGTATGCACCGTATGCACGCGAGGAGGAAATGCGGCAGGGCTTTTTTACAATCACCGGAGGACATCGCATTGGCATCAGCGGACACACCAGTTATTCGATGGAAAAAAGCAATATGCAGGCAGACAGGCTGTATGACATCAATGCAATCAACATGCGTATCGCCCACGAAGTAAAGGATTGTGCCATAGAAATCATTCCATGGATCAGAGATGGAGAAATGTTATATCACACGATTTTGTTTGCACCGCCGGGGGTAGGAAAAACAACATATCTGCGGGATTGTATCCGGCTTCTTTCAAACGGAGAGGGAGAAACGCGTCAGAAGAAATTGGGAAGAAAAGTAGCTGTGGTCGATGAGCGCTCCGAGATTGCCGCCTGCTATCAGGGAATTCCACAAAATGATCTTGGACCCCGCACGGATGTACTAGATAATTGCCCGAAGGCAATCGGTATGCAGATGGTACTTCGCTCGATGTCTCCGGATATCATCGCTGTAGATGAGCTGGGGGGAAAAGAAGACTTTGCGGCTGTGGCACAGGCAATGAAATCCGGTGTCACTGTGCTTGGAACAATGCATGCCGGAAGTGTGGAGGAAATTTTCTTAAGAGAGGAGGCATGCCGTAAATGGGGTGAAGAAGGAAAAATGCGGTTTGTAGGGTTAAAAAGAAAAACACCCAATATGGCAGGAAATAAAAGCAGAAAAGTGACTGTGTATGATGGAACGGGGAGGGTGTTATGGGAAAACTGATAGGAATTTTAATGATTTTGTGCGGTTGTGCAGGACTTTTGTACCAATGGATGAAGGTGCAGCGATGCAGGGCTTTGCTTATGGAAGAATGGATAAGGATCTTTGCCGCTTTTGAATATGCATTGGAGAAAGAACATGTTCCCATACAACGCTTTTTCCTGCGATATGATGGCCGGCTGCCGGAGGTGGAGCGCTTTTTTGAAAGAGTGCTGCAATTACTGGAAAAAAATGAATATCCGAGCGGGCAGATGGTGTGGGGCATGGTTTTCAAAGAGTGGGAAAAGAAATTCGCATTGAAAGAAGAGGCCGGGCATACACTTAGAGCAGCGGGCGATGCTTTTTTCGGAGAGAACAGTCAGGAAAATCTGCGGTGCATGCAGGGATGCAGACAGCGCATGGAAAAATGCGTAGAAAAAGAGCGGGAGGAATTTGTACGTCAGCGCAGTGTGTATATGCCGGTGGGAATGCTCACGGGGCTGATGCTGGTGATTCTTCTCGTATAAGAAAAAGAAAGGGATGCTATGAGTGTAACGATTATTTTTAAAATTGCGGCAGTTGGAATTGTTGTTACGGTATTAAGTCAGGTGCTAAAGCACAGTGGCAGAGAGGAGCAGGCGTTTCTGTTAAGTCTGGCGGGATTGATCATCGTATTATTCTGGATCGTGCCGTCTATCAGTGAATTGTTTCAGACGATGGAAACGCTTTTTTCCATGTGATGATCGTAAAAGTCGGACTATTGGGGATCACAGCAGTGTTTCTTGCGCTGATCCTGCAAAAAGAAAAGGCAGAATTTGCAATGCTTCTTGTACTTGCAGCGGGAATGCTTCTGTTTACCTATATATTATTGCGCATGCAGACGATTGTTTCGTTTTTATCGGATATGCTTGACTATCTGCCGGTGGACAAGACATATCTGCTCCCGCTTCTTAAGATGCTTGGAATTGCCTATATTGCAGAGTTTTCTTCTTCAATCTGCAAGGAAGCCGGATACAGTGCGATTGCCGGGCAGATGGAGCTTTTTGCGAAACTTTCAATCGTGGCATTAAGTATTCCGGAACTGATGTATTTGATGGATGTATTGGAGAAATATCTGTAATGGTTTGGGTGAAAAAAAGCGTGGCAATGATTCTGTTTCTTGGAATATTTCTGATGCCACAGACGGTATATGCCGCAGAGGATTACATGGATGAGATGATGCAGGAACTAAAGCTGGATGAGGTAGATGATGCCGTGGAGAAAAATGTCACACAGCTTCCGGACAAGTATACCTTTTCGGATATGGTGCAGAGTTTTGTGGCGGAAGGAACAGATGGAATCAGCCGGGATAATATATGCGATTATGTATTTGACCTGTTTTTCTATGAGATTGCAGCAGTAAAGCCATTGTTTATCCAGATTATCAGCATGTCGATACTGTTTGCCTTTTTTGGAAAACTGCTTGTCACAAAGTCACAGTATGTATCGGAGATGAGCTTTTTTGTAGTGTACACAGGAATCATGTTGTTGCTGTTGCAGTCGTTTCAGCTGATCAGCGAAGTTGTGGAAAGTGGCATCGGAAAAACAACTTCTTTTATGACTGCATTTATTCCGACCTATGCCACAACGCTGCTTTTGTCGGGAAATACGGCGTCGGCAGGTTCGTTTTATGGACTGGCATTTGGTATCGTTTATGTTTTAGAACTCGCAATGAAATTTCTGTTTATTCCGGGGGTACATATTTATGTACTGCTGGTATTGCTGGATCACTTGTTTGAGGAATCTAAACTTTCCAAATTTGCCGAACTGTTTGAGAGTGGGATTTATCTGGCTTTAAAAGTCGGTCTTGCAGTTGTTATGGGAATGGGAGTGGTGCAGTCACTGATTGCACCTGCAAAAGACCGTCTGTCGGTAAGCAGTCTGTATCAGGGGGTTAAAGCAGTGCCAGGGGTTGGAAATTCGTTTGGAGCAGCCGGAGAATTACTTGTGGGATGCACAATTATGATCAAAAACAGCATGGGTGCCGCAGCTTTGCTTGTGCTCGTTATTCTTGGTCTCGAACCAGTACTCAAAGTCCTTTGTTTTCATGTGATGTACCGGCTGGCGAGTGCCGTGCTTCAGCCTTTCTGTGATAAACGTCTGGCAGAGAGTATTGCGGGCATGGGAAAAGGATGTGGCATTTATCTGAAAATTATGTGGAATGCACTGCTTTTATTTTTTCTTACAATTTCCATGATCGCGGCCTCCACAGGATTTATCAATTAAATGAGGGAAGGACATATCATCGATGCATATCATTTTAAATTTTGTAAAACAATATTTTATATTTATGTTGCTTTTGTTTGTGTTTTCCTATCTTGTGCCAAAGGAAAATTACAGGCGTTATTTTAACTTTTTTATCAGTGTCATGATGGTGGCGGCATTGCTTTTTCCGTTGCTTCAGATATCGGAGAAAGAGGTGGCTGAACAGACAAAAGCACGTTTGGAGGAAATCGAAGAGAAGATAGGGGATACACAATATTATCAGAAGGGGGAGAATATTTTTGAACAATTTCTTTCAGATGAGGGACTGGCTGAAACAGAAAATAAAGAACCGGACGAAAACTGATTTTCTTATTATGATACTCATCGGTGTTCTGGTGCTGATCGTCATGATCCCCACAGGAACGAAAGAAACATCCGGAAAAAGCAAGCTTACCGGAAACAAAAGCAATGAGAAAAATACGCAGGAATATGGACAGGCAGACGGAATCTCGGACAGTGAATATGTCGAACAGTTAGAAGAACAGATCCGCATCCTGATCGAGCAGATGGATGGATGTGGTAAAGCAAATGTCATGATAACACTTTCGGACGACGGACAGACTTATCTGGACAAAAACTGCAAAACAGACGAAAAAGCGAAGGAGGAAACCACCGTGATTTATGACACCGGGGAGGAACAAAAGCCTTATGTCATAAGAAAAGAACGCCCGCATGTAGAGGGCATGGTTATTGTGGTACAGGGGGGAAATTCTCCCGCTGTAGTGACTGAAATAACCGATGCAATGATGTCATTATTTGATATTGAAGCGCATAAAATAAAAGTAGTAAAAATGTCAGCGCAGGAGGAATAGCTGTGAAAAAAATCGTACATAAAAATCAGATTGTGATCACGACACTTGCCGTACTGATCGCAATCGCAGGGTATGTAACTTACGACAAAAAAAATGCAGATCCAAAGGAGGAACAGGTTGTGACTTCCGTCAATGCAAACGATGCCGCCTCGGATAAAGAATCAGATTTTACAACTGATATCGCATCGGATATTTCAGATGGAGAAACGGTGGCCACTGCATCTACGCAGGAGGTGAACAATCCGGGGGAGACGGTGCTTACCAGTGCGCTGGTACAGGATGCGGACTATGTAGCAAAGGTAAAACTGAACCGTGAGCAGGTGCGTTCCAAAAACAAGGAGAGCTTACAAGCAATCATTGATAACGAAACACTCGATGATGCCCAGAAGAAAGCTGCTGTGGATGAGATGATCACTTTGACCGATATCGCGGAAAAGGAATCCAATGCAGAGATGATGCTTGAGGCAAAGGGATTTACCGATGTTGTGGTAAGTATCAGCGAAGATGCCTGTGATGTGGTACTGAACATGGGAGATGTGACAGACGCAAAGCGCGCACAGGTGGAAGACATTGTGAAACGCAAAACAGGGGTGGCTGCAGAAAATATTGTGATCACACCGATTGAATAAAGAGTTGAAAATACATACTTTTTAGGGTAGAATAATGAAGTATATGCGTTATGTAATTTGATTTGGAGGATATACTGTGAGCGACTTAAGAAAAGAAATAGAAAAAAGACGTACCTTTGCAATTATTTCCCACCCGGATGCAGGTAAGACAACTCTGACCGAGAAGTTCCTTCTCTATGGAGGTGCGATCAATCAGGCTGGTTCCGTTAAGGGAAAAGCAACGGCAAAGCACGCGGTATCCGACTGGATGGAAATAGAGAAGCAGAGAGGTATCTCAGTAACTTCTTCCGTGTTGCAGTTTAATTATGATGGATATTGTATTAATATTCTGGATACACCGGGACATCAGGACTTCTCGGAGGATACGTACCGTACTTTGATGGCGGCGGACTCTGCGGTGATGGTCATTGATGCCAGCAAAGGTGTTGAGGCGCAGACACGTAAGCTTTTTAAAGTATGCGTGATGCGCCATATCCCAATTTTCACATTTATCAATAAAATGGACCGCGATGCCAACGATACATTTGAATTGCTCGATGATATCGAAAACGAGCTTGGTATTGCGACCTGTCCAATCAACTGGCCGATTGGTTCCGGAAAAGAATTTAAGGGTGTTTATGACAGAAGAACGCGTAAAGTCATGACATTTGCAGATACTTTAAAGGGAACCAAAGAAGGTTCTGAAAAAATTATCGATATTGATGATCCGTCTCTTGTGGATGAAATCGGAGCAGACAAAAAGGCACAGCTGGATGATGAAATTGAACTTCTTGACGGCGCAAGTGCGGAATTTGATATGGAACTGGTAACAAAGGGTGAACTTTCACCGGTATTTTTCGGATCTGCCCTTACAAACTTTGGTGTGGAGACATTCCTGCAGCATTTCCTGCAGATGACGTATGCACCGTTAGCGCGTAAAGCAGACATTGGTATGATTGATCCGTTCCAGGATGAATTTTCTGCATTTGTATTTAAAATTCAGGCGAACATGAACAAGAATCACCGTGACAGAATCGCATTCATGCGTATTTGTTCCGGTAAATTTACCGCCGGAATGGAAGTTTATCATGTCCAGGGTGGCAAGCAGATCAAACTTGCGCAGCCGCAGCAGATGATGGCAGACGAGCGCAAAATCGTGGAAGAGGCGTATGCCGGAGATATTATCGGTATTTTTGATCCGGGCATTTTTTCCATTGGAGATACCCTTACCACGGCAAAAGAAAAATTCAGGTTTGAGGGAATCCCGACGTTTGCACCGGAGCATTTTGCGCGTGTGCGTCTGATCGATTCCATGAAGCGTAAACAGTTCGTAAAAGGTGTTACACAGATCGCACAGGAAGGTGCCATTCAGATTTTCCAGGAGTACAAGGGTGGCATGGAAGAAATCATTGTTGGTGTTGTTGGTGTACTGCAGTTCGATGTGTTGAAATTCCGACTGGAAAATGAGTACAATGTGGACATTCGTCTTGAGAATCTTCCGTATGAGCATATCCGCTGGATCGAAAACAAAGACGAAGTGGATGTGGACAACCTTACCGGAACTTCAGATATGAAGAAAGTCATCGATATGAAGGGAAATCCGCTTCTTCTGTTCGTCAATGAGTGGAGTGTGGGTATGACCCTTGACCGAAACGAAGGACTTGTACTGGCGGAATTCAGCAAGAATTAATTAATCGAAAATAATGAGGAAAAAGGAGAAGAAACATATGCAGATTGTAGAAGTAACAAAAGACAATTTTGAGCAGGAAGTACTCGGGGCAAAGGTTCCGGTCGTAATCGATTTCTGGGCAGTGTGGTGCGGACCATGCCAGATGCAGTCACCGATCCTTGACCAGGTGGCAGAGGAGCTTGGCGATAAAATCAAAGTCTGTAAAGTGAATGTGGACGAGCAGCCATCCCTTGCATTGAACTATCAGATTGCAAGTATTCCAACACTTGTATTTATGAAATACGGGTTGTTTCAGCAGAGAATGATCGGATTGCAGGACAAGCAGACAATAACCGATTATCTGCAAACATTGCTTGACGCAGAATAGAAGAATCGATATAATAAGGGCAGTTGCGTGTGCAGCTGTCTTTTTTATTCCCAATGTATTTAAAATTAAGTTTATGATTGACACGAAGGCAAAAATATAATATTATTAGAACATGAAAACGAACATAGGTTCGAGCTAAGGAGATCATTATGGCAAAAGAAGATAAATTGAAAGCATTGGACGCTGCAATTGCACAGATTGAGAGACAGTACGGTAAAGGATCTGTCATGAAGCTTGGAGATAACTCTGCAAATATGAACGTTGAGGTTGTTCCGACAGGATCCCTCAGTCTGGATATTGCTTTGGGACTTGGCGGACTCCCAAAGGGACGTATTATAGAGATCTATGGACCGGAATCCAGTGGTAAGACAACCGTTGCCTTGCACTGTGTTGCAGAAGTGCAGAAGCAGGGTGGTATCGCGGGATTTATTGATGCAGAGCATGCATTGGATCCGGTATATGCCAAGAATATTGGAGTAGATATTGACAATCTGTATATTTCCCAGCCGGACTGTGGTGAGCAGGCGTTAGAAATCACTGAAACCATGGTGCGTTCCGGAGCGGTAGATATTGTAATCGTGGATTCCGTTGCAGCACTTGTTCCGAAGGCAGAGATTGATGGAGATATGGGAGATTCTCATGTAGGTTTGCAGGCACGTCTGATGAGTCAGGCACTTCGTAAGCTGACTGGTGTTATCAGCAAATCAAACTGTGTTGTTATCTTTATCAACCAGCTGCGTGAAAAAGTTGGTGTTATGTTTGGTAATCCGGAGACAACGACTGGTGGACGTGCGTTGAAATTCTATTCGTCTGTTCGTCTGGATGTAAGAAGAATTGAAGCATTAAAGCAGGCTGGAGAAGTCGTTGGTAACCGTACAAGAGTGAAAGTTGTAAAGAACAAGGTCGCTCCGCCATTTAAAGAAGCAGAATTTGATATTATGTTCGGTCAGGGAATTTCCAAGGAAGGCGATATTCTTGATCTAGCAGCCAACGTCGGAATCATCAGCAAGTCCGGCGCATGGTATGCCTATGAAGGTGACAAGATTGGTCAGGGACGTGAGAACGCAAAGAATTATCTGCGTCAGAATCCGGATTTCTGCAAAATGATTGAGGAGCAGGTAAGAGAACATTATTTTGCACAGGAAACAGAGGAAGAGCCGGAAGCAGAGGAGAAAGCAGCAGAGGCTGATAAGGAATAGAGTGAATGATTACCGTAACAGAGTATGAATCTCTGGGGAAAGGTAAGCTCCGCGTGCGTTTTGATAACGAGGCGGAGCTTATTTTATACCGTGGAGAAGCAAAACAATGGAAGCTTCGCGAAGAAGCAGAAATATCCGAAGAAGATTATCAGAAGCTGCTTACCGAAGTGGTTGGAAAACGTGCAAAGAAACGCGCTATGCATTTGCTGGAGCGTATGGACCGTACAGAGAAACAACTGAGAGATAAATTGGAAGATGGGAAATATCCGCAGGTTTGTATTGATGAAGCAATCGCGTATGTCAGGAAATATCATTATATTGATGATTACCGGTATGCCTGCACATTTATCCGGTATTCTCAGGAAAAGATGAGTCGGCTTCAGCTAAAGATGAAACTGACTCAGAAAGGAGTTCCAAGAGATGTGATCGAAAAGGCTTTGGAGGAGGAATATTCCGGAGAAGAGTCTGCGCAGATCGCACGTCTTTTAGAAAAGCGAAAGTTTGTGGCAGAGGAAGCGGACGAACGTGAATTTCAGCGGACTTACCAATATTTATTGCGCAGAGGGTTTCGAAGTAGCGATATTTTAAAAGTCATGAAAGCAAAACCGGAATTTTAGACAAATCAAGGGCGTATTGCTTGACATTATTAAGCAAAAAGGATAAAATTAATACGTTGTAAAGTTATGACATGAAAAGAGTTTTCTTTTTGTTATATGTACAATGAAAACTTAATAAAGGAGGTGCTCCTGTAGTGGTGCCGTATGTAATTACTGCTATCATCACATTCGTAATTACTGCTGTTGCTATATGGTTTATTTCTGCCGAATATCACAAGAGGGTAGCCAATACAAAAATTGGTAACGCAGAAGAGAAAGCCAGAGGCATTATCGATGAGGCCGTAAAGACTGCTGAGAACAAGAAGCGCGAATCTATGCTTGAGATCAAGGAAGAGACCATTCGTTCCAAGAATGAACTTGACAAAGAAATCAAGGAGCGTAGAAATGAAATCCAGCGTAACGAGCGTCGTGTTGTGCAGAAAGAAGAAAATCTGGACAAGAAGATGGAAGCGATGGAGAAGCGTGAAGCAAGCTTTAATGCCAAAGAAGAAGAGTTAAAGAAGCAGAAGGCTGAGATAGCAAAATTAAATGAGCAGCGTGTACAGGAACTGGAGAGAATCTCCGGATTAACCTCTGAACAAGCAAAAGAATACCTCTTAAAGACCGTCGAAGAAGATGTAAAACTTGACACTGCAAAGATGATCAAGGAAATGGAAAATCAGGCAAAGGAGGAAGTTGCAAAGAAAGCAAAGGATTATGTAGTGACTGCTATTCAAAAATGTGCTGCGGATCACGTTGCAGAAACTACAATTTCAGTTGTTCAGCTTCCAAATGATGAGATGAAGGGACGTATCATTGGACGTGAGGGACGTAATATTCGTACCTTAGAGACAATGACAGGTGTGGATCTGATTATTGACGATACACCGGAAGCAGTTATCTTGTCAAGCTTTGATCCAATTCGAAGAGAAGTTGCAAGAATTGCACTTGAAAAATTAATCGTAGACGGACGAATTCATCCGGCTCGTATTGAAGAGATGGTAGAGAAAGCTCAAAAAGAAGTTGAGACCATGATTCGTGAGGAAGGTGAATCTGCTGTACTTGAAGTCGGCATTCACGGAATTCATCCGGAATTGGTTCGCTTATTGGGCAAGATGAAATTCCGTACCAGTTATGGACAGAATGCATTGAAGCATTCGATTGAGGTTGCACAGTTGACAGGACTTCTTGCTGCTGAGATTGGCGAGGATGTTCGTATGGCAAAACGTGCAGGTTTATTACATGATATTGGTAAGGCAGTTGATCATGATATGGAAGGTTCCCATATTCAGCTTGGTGTAGATTTGTGTAGAAAATACAAAGAATCAGCACTTGTAATCAATGCCGTTGAATCACATCATGGAGATGTTGAGCCAGAGAGTCTGATTGCATGTCTGGTACAGGCTGCTGATACGATCAGCGCTGCGAGACCTGGTGCGAGAAGAGAAACATTGGAAACATACTCTAATCGTTTACAGCAATTAGAGGATATTACAAATGGTTATAAGGGAGTAGAGAAATCTTTTGCTATTCAGGCAGGTAGAGAGATTCGAATCTTGGTTGTTCCTGAGCAGATCAGTGACGCCGACATGGTTTTATTAGCTCGTGATATTTCAAAGAGAATTGAATCTGAGTTAGAATATCCGGGACAGATTAAAGTCAATGTCATTCGTGAGTCACGCGTTGTAGATTATGCGAAATGATTTTTAATGAGCGAGAGGGCTGTCGCCTGAACGGTTGATAACCGTTCGGGTGATGGCCTTTTTTAATGGAAACAGCACCGGAGATAAAGTAGAATAAAAGAGTTCTAAATAGTTATAAAATAAGAGATTCAACTTGATTTTATAAAGATGTGGATGTAAAAGGAGGTGAATACGATGATTGAACGTATGAAACGATTGGATAGAAAATTAATGTATCAGGGATCTATTTTGGATGTTTACAAAGATACGATGGAGTTCCCGAACGGAACGCATGAAGAGTGGGATTTTGTTTCTCATCGAATGGGGGCGGCTGCAATTCTTCCGGTACTTCCGGATGGAAGAATCGTAATGGTGCGCCAGTATCGTAACGCTTTGGAGCGAGAGACACTGGAGATTCCAGCAGGTTGCAGAGACAGCAAGACAGAAGATACCAGTGTATGTGCAGCAAGAGAGATGGAGGAAGAGACCGGATACAAGAGTAAACATGTAGAATATCTCCTGTCTCTTCGCACAACCGTCGCATTTTGCGATGAGTTTATTGATGTGTATGTAGCGACAGATCTGGAGCAGGGAAAGCGCCATTTGGATAACGCAGAGAGTATTGATGTAGAAATTTATACACTGGATGAACTTTGCCAGATGATTTACGAAGGTGAAGTGCAGGATTCAAAAACTGTTGCAGCGATTATGGCATACAGTAATAAAATAAAAGGCTAGGACATATTCTAAAAAAGAAGATAATAGTATTGTTGATGGATGGAATATGCGAAAAGAACTGGCAATAGGAATATGCTTTTGTATAGCAGGAATACTTACGGTATGCTTTTTTGGATATACGTATTTTACAACGTATGGTTTTTTGAATACGTATCATATGCAGGCATTTGCGGAAGCAAAATTAGAAGTTTCGGCATTACTCGCAAACATTATATGGGAGCGTGGAAAATTATTTCTGCTCATCTGCCTTGTGGCGTATACACCTTTGAAAAAGGTTGCCCCACTTGTTCTGCGATGCGGAATCTGTTTCACAGCAGGGGTGTTTCTTGCAGCAAGTATGCTGAATATGGGGATTCGTGGCATTGTATTTTTCACAATGTCGCTTTTCCCTCATTGTCTGTTTTATTTGATGGTGTTGCTTCTTATTTTCGGAGTGGATACGCACAGTTTTTACAATCGGAAGAATCCGGTAGTGAAGAGAGTGATTTATTATGGAGTGGTTGGAATTGTATTTTTGCTTGGATGTATTTCTGAAGTGATGATTTCTGTACCGTTGTTGCAGAAAGTGATCCGACTCATATGCACCTAAAGAAATGAAAGACGTTATGCTCTGGAGGGGGCTTACGTCTTTTTTGATGTCTCCGTATACTATGCATGGGAGTCAGGCTGGTACTACACGGGCGCGTACACTTGGTTTTTCCTACACGATTTTAGACAGAATTGCAGAAGTTGTGAAAGCCTTCCCCTGCCTCTATTTTCGTGTCCGGCTCGTGTTTCGACACCGGGGGCACGTTTGTCCGTCTATCACAGATGCGCTCAGCATTTTTAGCAGGCCTAAGTGGTGGGGTTCATAAATTTTAATGTGCCCGCTCTCCATTGTGTCGCCCATCGTAGTACTACATTTATTTGCTAATAAAACGAGGGCGCAAATGCGACCCGCGGGCACGGTATTCTTCACCCACACCACTAATGCCTGCACAAAATACTTCGGACGTCATCTGTGATAGACGGACAAACGTGCCCCCGGTGTCGAAACTTGAACGGACAGGAATCATCAAGGAGGCAGGGGGAGGGTTGCTACAAATTCGCAATTCTGGATAGCTAGTGTAGGAAAAACCAAGTGTGCGCGCCCGTGTAGTACCAGCCTGTCCTCTATGCGAAAGTTGAACGGAAGCATCAAAAAAGGACTACCATAAAGGCAGTCCTTTCAGAGGATTCTTTATTTTGCGTTGAGTTCCGCAATGTCGTAAATGAGGCGCTTGGAATCTTCCCAACCAAGGCAAGGATCTGTAATCGACTTACCATAAATGTGATTGCCGATGGACTGATTTCCTTCCTCAATATAACTTTCAATCATGAGACCTTTAACAAGTCCGCGAATATCAGAAGAAAGCTGACGGTTGTGCATTACCTCGCGGGCGATACGAATCTGCTCCTTGAATTTCTTACCGGAGTTGGAATGGTTTGTATCAATGATCGCTGCAGGATTTACAACATCCATCTTTGCATACATATCATGAAGACGAATCAGATCTTCGTAATGGTAATTCTGAGTTGTATTACCATGTTTGCTGACAGCACCACGAAGTACAACGTGTGTCAGTGGATTTCCGGTTGTCTGAACTTCGCTTCCACGGTATACAAAGTGATGTGGATGCTGGGCTGCATATACAGAATTCAGCATAACGGAGAAATCACCACTGGTCGGGTTCTTCATACCGGATGCAACGTCAAAACCGCTGACAGTCAGACGGTGCTGCTGATCCTCAACCGAACGTGCACCGATGGCAACGTAAGAGAGGAGATCTTCTACATATCCCCAGTTCTCAGGGTAAAGCATTTCGTCTGCACAGGTAAGACCACTTTCAGCGATCGCACGGATGTGCATTTTACGCATAGCAATGAGACCTTCTACCATATTCGGTGCTTTTTCCGGGTCTGGCTGGGATGCGATACCTTTGTAACCTTCGCCTGTTGTACGAGGTTTGTTTGTGTAAACACGAGGAATGATGATCAACTGATCTTTGACATCTTCCTGGATTTTTGTGAGGCGGCTGACATAGTCGCAAACAGAATCTTCATTGTCCGCGGAACATGGTCCGATGATAACAAGAAAACGGGAATCCTTTCCGGTGATGACATCGGAAATCATAGCATCACGCTGCTTCTTTAATTCTGCAAGCTCCGGAGTAAGCGGATAATCGCGCTTGATTTCTTCTGGAGTCGGTAACTGATTTAAAAATGTAAAACTCATAGTCTACTCCTTAATTAGTGATTTTGTATAGACATACATGGGTTATCTTAATAGAAAAGTCGGAAAATGTCAATTTTGTAGAAGGAATTTCTTTATTTTTATACAAAAAATTGTTATAATAATAAGCACATTTGTTGCAGGGAGGTAACAGTGATGGAAAATTTACTGTGTGTCAAGGAACGCATTATTGGTAAGGGAAAGCCCCTTGTTTGTGTTCCGATTATGGAAAAGACAAAAGAATCTATTATAAAAGAAGCAAAGCGCCTTGTGGAGCATCAGGTAGATATGATTGAGTGGAGACTGGATGCGTTCGAAGGGGTACAAAGTCCAAACGAGATTCGAATTGTTTTGGAAGAATTACGACCGATTGTGGAAAAGACAATTCTTGTTTATACATTTCGTTCAAAAAATCAGGGTGGATTACTGGCATTGGATGCAGATGAAATCTATGACATTCATCAGCTTGCCACAGAGTCAGGGGTAGTAGATTTTGTAGATCTGGAGTTTTTTGAGGCAAAGAAAGCGGCAAAAGAAATCAAAGAATTACAAAGCCGTGGCGTCCATGTGATTGCTTCACATCATGATTTCGCACAGACACCGGAGAGAGGCGTGATGCGGATGTTGCTGGAGCAGATCTATGAAAGCGGAGCAGATGTCGTAAAGCTTGCAGTCATGCCACAGAATACAAAGGATGTGCTGCATTTACTTTCTGAAACCAATGCATTTCACGAAAATCATCCGGATCGTGCACTCATTACCATGTCGATGGGGGCAAAAGGTGCAATTTCCCGTGTGGCAGGAGAGTTCTTTGGTTCCTGCGTGACATTTGGCGCAGGCGAGCAGGCGAGCGCTCCGGGACAGTTGCCGATGACTGATTTGGAGAATGTTCTTGAAATCCTTCATGAAAGCATCAGTCGATAACTGCTTTTACAATAGCACAAAAAATCCAGTGTCTGAATGAAATGAAAATCATTTAGACACTGGATTTTATTCATAATGCACCCGGCGGGAATCGAACCCGCATCTCAGGAGTCGGAGTCCTACGTTCTATCCATTATACTACGGCTGCCCACACAGTGAAGCCTTACGCAATCACGTGCGTTTATAAATATATCATATCTTAACAGATTCGTCAATAAAAGAAGCCAGCGGTTGTCCGACAAAAAAAGGTTGATTAGAAAATCAAATAGTGTTAGACTATCTAAGTGATTGAGAATAAGTAAGAAAACAAATTTTATATAGAAAATTGAGCGGGAGGATATCATGCAGCAATTAAAAGATTTTATTGTAAAATATAAGCGATATATTGGTGCAGCAGTAATTTTTGTTGTACTTGTTTTAATATTAGTAAACTGTACCGGACAAAAGAATGGAAATTCTGATACGCAGGCAGGAACAGAAATAAGCGGAACACAGGCAACAGAGTATCAGTTGGAGGGCAAGCTGCAGAAGAATGTAGATCCGGAACTGGTTGAACTTATTAAGAATTATTATACTGCTTATGCAGCTGGAGATATTGAATCTCTTGAGCCATTGGCACAGCCATTGAGCGATAATGAAAAGAGTTATATCGGAACATTTTCGGATTACTATGAGAGTTTTGATAATATCGTATGCTATTCTATGCCGGGAGTGACCGATGATTCTTATCTGGTTTCAGCATGCTATGATTTGAAATTCTACGAGATTGATACTGCAGCTCCGGGAATGGATTTCTTCTATGTAGAGAGAGACGGAAAAGGAAACTTATATATCAATAATGTATATTCTTCCTATAACTTCAATTTCCTTGATGAGGATCTTGATGCAAATCTTTATTCTTTGATTTTAAATTATGAAAAGAGTGATGATGTAGTTGCTTTACAGCAGCAGGTACAGGCAAAATACGATGAGGCAGTTGCCAGCGATGAAAAACTTGCTAATATGGTAGGTGGCACATTGCGCAGTGCCATGACAAAATGGAGAGATTCTGTTGCAGCAACACAGGATACAGAGGACGCAACGGATGTGACTCCGGCAACAACGGAAGAAACTCAGAAGACAGAGACCACAGAGTCTAAGGATGATTCAAAAAAGGATTCAAAAGATAATACGGAATCCAAGGATGATACAAAGAAAGATGATACAAAGGCTGACGACAATAAGTCAGATGACAGTAAGAAAGACACCAAGAAGGAGTCCGGTACGGTTAAGACAAAAGATATCTGTCGTGTACGCGCTAAGGCAAGCACAGATTCTGAGATGATCGGAACTGTTAATAAGGGCGTGAAATTAAAGAAGATTGGTACGGAAGGTGACTGGACAAAGGTTAAGTTCCAGGGACAGACCGGATACATTAAGACAGAGTTCTTAAAGAAGGTTTCATCAAAATCAAGTGACAGCTCTGACACCGGGATGGTCAAGACAAAAGATATCTGTAATGTACGTGCCAAAGCAAGCGCAGATGCAGAACTTCTTGGAAAAGTCGATATTGGTGTGAAACTGAAAAAACTAGGAACCAGTGGAGATTGGACAAAAGTAAAATTCCAGGGTAAGACAGGATATATCAAGAGTAATCTGCTGAAAAAGGTGAAATAAAGCTGAAAAGAAAAATGAGCGGAGGCTGGGAAGTCTCCGCGTTTTTTACACGTGAGGGAAAATAAGTGGAAGTCAGAATAAATAAATTTCTGAGTGAGGCGGGGGTATGCTCCAGAAGAGAAGCAGACCGTCAGATCGAAGCAGGAAATGTTACAATTGATGGGAAAATTGCGCAGATGGGAGATCGCGTGTCAGAGGGACAGCAGGTGTGCTTTCAGGGAGTTCCGGTAAAAAAAGAGGAGGAAATGATTCTGATTGCACTGAACAAACCGGCAGGAATCGTCTGTACAGCAGAAAAGAGAGAGAAGAATAACGTCATTGATTATCTTAATTATCCCAAACGCATTTATCCGGTAGGAAGACTGGATAAGGATTCCGAGGGATTATTGCTTTTGACAAACAATGGGGACATTGTCAACAAAATGATGCGTTCCGGAAATATGCATGAAAAAGAATATATTGTGACCGTGAACCGACCGGTTACGGATTCCTTTTTGCACGGAATGGCCAATGGGGTACCGCTTGTAGAACTGAATACCACAACACGCAAATGCAGGGTGGAACGCACTGGTAAAAAGCAGTTTAGCATTGTTTTAACACAGGGACTGAATCGGCAGATACGTCGTATGTGTGAATATTTTGGTTATCGTGTGCAAAAACTGGTACGTGTGCGCATTATGAATATTGAACTGGGAGATCTGGAACCGGGCAAATATCGGGATGTGACATCACAGGAGTACAAGCGTCTTCTGGAGCTCATTGCACCTTCGAGCAATGCGCCTGTCCGTCCGGGAAAGAAGCAACCGCAGAATGAGCGAATGTGCACAAATTCAGATCCGAGAAAGGAAACAAACCGGAAGAATGCAAATACGACGAAACGTTCACAGAATCGTCTTCATGGTACATTCACAGTCGTGAACAAAAATATAGATCGAGAGAGAACACATGGAAGCAAAAAAGCAACGGATTGAACAACTGGTTGAACAATTAAATAAGGCATCAGCTGCATATTATAACGGACAGGATGAGATTATGTCCAACTATGAGTGGGATGCGATGTTTGACGAACTGGTTACCTTAGAGAAGGAAACCGGATATATTATGGCAGAGAGCCCGACACAGAATGCAGGTTTTGAAGAAGATGGAAGTGGTGAAAAGGAAGCACATGAGTATCCGGCACTTTCGCTTGCAAAGACCAAGCAGATTTCAGAATTACAGGACTGGGCAGGAAAACGGCCAATCTGGCTTTCCTGGAAGCTGGATGGTCTGACACTTGTGCTGACCTATGACGGGGGAAAACTTACAAAGATTCTGACCCGTGGAAATGGTATGATTGGAACAAACATCACCTTTTTGAAAGGCGCAATCAGCGGATTTCCGCAGAAGATAAAATATAAGGGACATCTGGTCGTTCGCGGAGAGGCTGCAATCTCTTATACGGATTTTGCCTTGATCAATGATATGATCGAGGATGATGACGAAAAATATGCCAATCCAAGAAACCTTGCATCCGGAACACTGAATCTGGATGATCCAGAAGAAGTAAAGAACCGTCATGTTAAGTTTCATGCATTTACACTGGTACATCTGGATGAAGAGATGCGTTCCTGGGGAGCGCGTATGCAGTTTTTGGAAGAACAGGGATTTAATGTTGTGGACAGGGAAGCAACGGATGCCGGCAGACTTCCGGAGGCGATTGAGCGGTGGACGAAGAAAGTAGAAAGCGGACAGATGGATGTGCCGGTAGACGGACTGGTCATCTGCTATGATGATACGGATTATGCGGCATCCGGCAGTGTGACCGGACATCATGCGACGAGAGCGGGCTTTGCTTTTAAATGGCAGGATGAATCGGTGGAGACAAAACTGGATTATATCGAGTGGTCGTGCGCGGTATCTACCATTTCGCCGGTAGCAGTATTTGAGCCGGTGCAGATCGAAGGAACCACGGTTTCGCGCGCATCGCTTTGCAACCTCAGCGAGATTGAACGTCTGGGAATTGGAAAAGAGTGTACTTTGGAAGTTATTAAGGCGAACAAAATCATTCCAAAGTGTATTGCGGTCAAGGATGCCGTCGGAGAGGTTGAGATTCCAAAAGAATGCCCGGTATGCCATGCGCCGACAGAAATCCGCATCAGCAAGAACAGCGGCACCAAGACACTGCATTGTACCAATCCGGACTGTACGGCAAAAAATGTAAAGAAATTCACCCGTTTTGTCAGCAAATGGGGCATGGATATTGATGGACTTTCCATTCAGACGATGTTGAAATTTATCAACGAGGGATATATCCATGAGTTCGCAGATATTTACCATTTAAAGGATCATTTTGATGTGATCAGTCAGATGGAGGGCTTTGGAGAAAAGTCCGTAAACAATATGGATAAATCCATTGAAAAAAGCCGAAATGTACATCCGGTCAATTTTATTTTCGCACTGTGCATTCCGCTGATCGGAACGGATGCGGGCAAAAAGATCGTCGGTTCCATCGGATTTGAGGCTTTTTTGAAGCGGATGGAGAATCAGGAAGGATTCGAAGATATTGATGGAATAGGAGCAGAGCGTTCCAATTCGATTCTGGCCTGGTATGCAAAAGAGAGCAATCGAATGTCGCTTGCACATTTGTTAGAGGAACTTTCCATTGAGCATATAGAACCGAAAGATACTTCGGAGGGTACCTGCGTCGGTATGACATTTGTTATAACCGGCGATGTTCATCATTATAAGAATCGTGATGAATTCAAAGCATATGTAGAGAGCCAGGGTGGCAAAGTTGCAGGAAGCGTATCTGGAAAGACCAGTTATCTTGTAAATAACGATGTGGAATCCAACTCGTCCAAAAACCGTAAAGCGAAGGATCTTGGAATCCCGATTATTTCGGAAGATGAATTTGTAGCACAGTTTGTTCGGTAATGACGGACGATTTGAGGGATTAGATTAACAGAGTGCTACAGAAAGTGAGGAAATTATGCCAATCAGAACACAGAGTGATCTCCCGGCAAAGGAGATCCTTGAACGGGAAAATATATTTGTAATGGATGAAAATCGTGCGATACATCAGGATATCCGTCCGATCAACATCGTGATTTTGAATCTGATGCCTTTGAAAGAAGATACGGAGCTGCAGATTCTGCGCTCATTGTCGAATACACCATTACAGGTAGATGTGTCGTTTATGGCTCCGGCTTCTCATGCGTCTACACATACATCAAAGAGTCATCTGAACCAGTTCTATCAGACGTTTGATGAGATCAGACAGAAATATTTTGATGGACTGATCATTACGGGAGCTCCGGTTGAGCAGATGGAATATGAGGAAGTGGACTACTGGGAAGAAGTCTGCAAAATTATGGAGTGGTCAAAAAAACATGTGACTTCGACCTTACACCTTTGCTGGGGTGCTCAGGCAGGTCTTTATTATCATTATGGAATTCCAAAATATGACCTGAGCCAGAAGAAATTTGGTGTCTTCCGTCACAGAGTGATGAATCGTAAGATTCCGCTTGTCCGCGGATTTGATGATTATTTCTATGCACCGCATTCCCGTCATACAGAGATTCGGGAAGAGGACATCTTAAAACATGATGAGCTCACCATCCTTGCAAAGTCTGAGGAAGCAGGGGTATTTCTTGTGATCAATCAGGATGGAAGCCAGATTTTTGTGATGGGACATCCAGAGTACGATCGCATGACATTAGACAGTGAGTACAAGAGAGATACCGCAAAAGGACTGCCGATCACATTGCCATGTAACTATTATCCGGATGATGATCCAACACAGCGGCCGATGCTGCAGTGGAGATCGCACGGAAATATTATGTACGCAAACTGGATCAATTATTATGTCTATCAGCAAACGCCGTATGAATTTGTTGATGCAGCGGAGATTATTGGAAAATAATTAAATGATATGAGGGTCAAAAGGTATTTTGCCCCTTTAATCATTTTATAGACTAACAAAAGAAAAAATACACAGAAAATAAGCACCAACAGAAAGATGAGGTGATCCCTCAAAGAAACTTTCTGCCGGTGCTTATTTTATTACAACTCTGCCATCAGAAAATTCAGGGAACCCTTTGGGTTCTCTGTTCCTTTTTCCAGAAGTGAAATCAGTCCACAGATGGTATCTTCAATCTCTTCTTTGCTGGAAGGAACCAGCGTATTATCCAGTTTTACCGTCAATATAATTAATACAATCTCAGCCAGTGCTTTGGGATGTTCGCAGTGTATGACATTTGTCTGTGTACCCTGTCGGATGATTTCCGCAAGGACTGGCTTTAATTCGCTGATCAGATGATGCATATATTTCTGATGGAGAAAAGCTTTCTCCTGGGCAGCGGCTCCGGTTCCAACCTCTGTTTTAAGAAAGGCAGAAGAGGAATTCCGGCAGGCCTGAAAAATCATGGCCATGCGGGTAAATGGCGAGATGTCCGTCTGCTCCGCGAGGTGCTTGGCCGTATCCAAAGGTGCCTCATAGCTTCGTTTGACCAATGCTTCGAGAATTGCTTCCTTGGAAGGAAAGTAGTAGTAAATGCTTCCTTTGCCGATTCCCGCGGTCTGTGCAATCTCGCTGACGGATATGGTAGAAAGTTCCTTCGTTACGAGAAGGGACTGCAATGCATCTAAAATTTTATCGTATTTCATCTGTTTTGGCATATTTTTTATCACCTGTCATATATGAGTATTCCTCTGTATCATAACACATTCCATAAAAAAACGCGACGTAATATTATACAAAAAATCAGGAAATGCCCCCTTTTATTCTTACAGGATGAATAATTGACCAATGGTCGAAAAAGTGCTAAGTTAAATATATAGTATATCGACCAATGGTCGAAAATATATGCGAAGAAGGAGAAAAATTATGAAATATGCAGATATGTTTGCCAGGGTAAAAGGCATGTTCATACAGGCAGATGTCAGTGATATTACAGAGCATCTGGCTTATCAGTTCAACATTACAGGGGAGGCCGAAGGCATCTTTTACGTGGAAGTAAAAGAAGGAAAGCTCTATGTGGAACCTTATGAATATTTTGATCGGGATGCAATCTTTACCTGTTCGGCAGAGACATTGTTTAAACTGGCAGAGGGAAAGACCGATCCGATTCTGGCATTTACCACAGGAAAATTAAAAGTGGAAGGAAATATTGACAAGGCACTTCGCCTGAAGGAAATCATCGACAGTAAGAAAGCATAGGTGAAGAATGATGTGGAAGATTGCGGCAGCGGCAGGCCTGGCCGGACTTGCGTTGGCAGAGGCCGGGGGCTGTACATATTTTTACCGAAGAACCATGATGCGCTATAACGCAAAGCGGGAACGTACAATGAAGATGTCCGGTGTCAACTGGAAACAGTACTATGAACAGATCGCACCGAAGCGGGAGTGGATGATGCAGCAGCCACATGAGGATGTATGGATCCGTTCTGATGATGGTCTGCGGCTTCATGCCACATATTTTAAGGGGGCAGAAGGGAAAAAGGCAGTCATTTGCTTTCACGGATACACAAGTGACGGATTATCGGATTATGGAAGTCTGTCCAATTACTATCTGAAACGGGGGTTTCGTATGCTGCTTGTGGATGCCAGAGCCCACGGACAAAGCGAAGGAAAATACATAGGCTTTGGAAACAAAGACCGCTACGATGCGTTGGGCTGGATCTTGTGGATGATTCAAAAAGTCGGGGAAGATGCAGAGATTGTGCTGCACGGTGATTCAATGGGAGGAGCCACAGTCCTGATGGCCAGCGGACTGGATCTGCCAAAAGAAGTAAAGGCAATCGTCTCTGACTGCGCATTTACTTCGCCAAAGGCAGTGTTTACGCATGTACTGCATACTATGTATCATATGCCGGCATTTCCAATGATTCCGATTGCGGATGCAGTCAACCGGAAAAAAGCAGGATATGGACTCGATGACTGCAATGCCGCGCGGGAAGTGCGAAAGGCGAAGGTACCGATTTTATTTATCCATGGCGACAGCGACAGTTTTGTACCTTGCCACATGTGTGAAGAACTATACGAAAACTGCGCCTCACAGAAAATGAAACTTATCGTAAAAGGCGCAGGACATTGTGAGAGCTATTACAAAGAAACAGAGCAGTATGAAAAAGCATTGGATGAATTATACCGGAAAGGAGCTATCAATTGATGAAAACAAGAAATGGATTTCAGGTATATCCGCTTACCGTAGCACAGAAATTTCACTTATTTTATCTGCCATACTGTCCGAATGCGGCAGTGCTCAATATTGGAACAAGCCTGACAATCGGAACAGAAGTGGATTTTGATGTACTTCGCGAGGCCATTTATAAGGCCTACGAGCGCAATGAGGGAATGCGTATCCGTTTTACGAAAGATGAAGATGGTACTTGCTATCAATATGTGGTAGACAGCGAGACCGATAAAAAGGAACGGACGATTGACTTTGTGGATTTTTCCGACAAAACAATGGAAGAAGCTGCACAGATCATGCAGAAATGGACCACGGTTCCGTTCGAATTTGAAGACTCACCGATGAATAAAATTGTCATGATTCACACACCGGACGGATTCAATGGTGTGTATTTCCTGGGGCATCATATGGTTGTGGATGCGCAGTCGCTCATTGCTTTTTTGAAAGATATCATTGAGATATACTGCAATGCAAAGTACGAGGGTGTGCCTTATCCGAAAGAAATGTGTTCCTATATTGAACAGCTGAAAAAAGATCTCCTGTACGAAGCCGGAAGCAAAGCACAGCAGAAGGACCGCGAATTTTTTGAAAATGTCATACGACAGTCGGAGCCGGTATATAACGGAATCAAAGGCACCGGAAAGCTTGAGGCAGCAAGAAAGATGTTCCATGCACCGAAGCTTCGCACGGCATTCAATGCGACCGATGATGTGAAATCGGCTTTGGATATCTTTCATCTCGAAGAGGAACCGACCAGAAGACTGATGGATTTCTGCAAAGAAAATCATATCTCGCTGGCGTGTCTGCTGCTCATGGGACTGCGTACTTATTTCCAGAAAGAAAATGGACAGGACGATGTGTCAATCAACAACGCCATCGCCAGACGTGCAACATTAAAAGAAAAGAAGAGCGGTGGAACAAGAATCCATTCGTTCCCGTTTCGCACGGTTTTTTCAAAGGATATGAAATTTATCGATGCGATCTATGCCATAAGGGACAAACAAAACGAGCTGTTCCGCCATGCAAATTACAATCCGACCGAGTATTTTGCATATCGCTCCAAAGTGTACAAACAGCCGAAAGCAGGACTGACTTATGAGCCAATGTCTCTGACTTATCAGCCGATGACTTTGCGGGAAAAAGGACTCGACGACATGGGCAATATTCCATATAAGACCAAGTGGTATCCGAACGGTATGACCACACAGGCAATGTACCTGACGGTGATGCACCGGCCGGAGGACAACGGACTGGATTTCAATTTTGAACATCAGGTAAAAGCGGTAAGCAGAAAAGATTTGGAATACCTGTATTATTACCTTTGCAAAATCATGTTCAAAGGCGCAGAAAATCCGCAGCTTACCATCGGTGAGATCATTCAGTTAGTGTAGAAAAAGGAGAGAGTTATGTTTGAACAGTTAGTAGATATTATATGCAATTATGTCGAGGTAGAGCCGGAAAATGTGTATCCGGAATCCCGTTTTATGGAGGATCTGGGATTTACCTCCTTTGATTTTATGAGCATGTTAGGTGAGATAGAGGAAACGTTCGACGTCGAACTCGAACAGGAAAAAGCAGCTGGTATCCGCACGGTGCAGGAAGCGGTCGATTATCTGGAAACATTGTAAGTCCAATCGGAAGGAGAAGATTATGGAATATCGTATCTATCATACAATCAAAGAAATCGTAAAGCATGCAGAAGATGCCTACGGCTCCTGCGATGCGGTGCGATACAAAACCGGCAAAGACACGATCGAGGCGAAAACATATCGGCAGATTGGAAAGGATAGCCGGCATTTTTCCGATGCGATCGAAAAACTCGGACAGCAGGGGGCGCACATTGCATTGATCGGTGTGACCTCGTATCCGTGGCTTGTTTCGTATTTTGGAATTGTAAACGGCGGCAGTGTGGCGGTTCCGTTGGATGTGGCACTTCCGGCAGAAGAACTGTGCGAGCTGATGCGCCGGGCGGATGTCACGATGCTTGTGGTGGATGACATCCGAAAAGATGTAGTCGTAGCTGCAAAAAATACTTGTCCGTCTTTACAATATATTGTATCTATGGGAAAGGAACCTGCAGAGGGCTGTCTGTCAATGAAAGAATTGCTTGCACAGAACGCAGAAGATATTCGTGTGGAAAATACAGAAAGCACCCGTGCAGAAAATGCAAAAGGCACCGATACGGAAAAAGAGATCAATCCGGATGCGCTTTGTACGATCCTGTTTACTTCCGGAACGACAGGAAAAAGCAAAGGTGTGATGCTGACTCAGCGGAATCTTGCAGAAAATGCGACCTGTCTGGATATGAAGATCGAAGAAAATGCAGTGATCTTATCCGTGCTTCCAATTCATCATGCATACTGTCTGAGCATGGATATCTTAAAAGGATTTTCGGTGGGAAGTACAATCTGTATCAACGATTCGCTCATGCGCGTGGCGAGAAATATACAATTGTTCCGACCGCAGATCATGCTGATGGTTCCGCTGATGATCGAAAGCCTTGCAAAGAAGTTGGAGGCCGCAGAAGGCCTTCCGGCAGAAGTTGTAAAAGAGAAAGTGTTCGGCGCACAGTTTCATACGATTTTCAGCGGAGGTGCGTATCTGAATCCGGATTACATTGACCTGTTTGCACGTTATGGAATTTCGGTTCTTCAGGGCTATGGAATGACGGAGTGTGCGCCGATCATTGCAACGACGGTCGCATGGAACCAGAAGAAAGATTCCGTCGGACAGCTGCTTCCAAACTGCGAGGCAAAGTCGGTGGACGGTGAGCTTTGGGTGCGGGGCAGCAGTGTGATGTCCGGTTATTATAAAATGCCGGAGGAGACAGCGGCAGCATTGGAAGACGGCTGGCTGAAAACCGGTGATCTGGGTTATGTGGATGATGAGGGCTTTGTCTATCTGACCGGCCGAAAGAAGAATCTGATCATTACCAAAAACGGAGAAAATGTCTCGCCGGAAGAAATTGAAAATAAACTGAGTACAAAGCGGCTCGTGGCAGAGGTTCTTGTGCGAGAGGCAGAGGGCGTCATCGAGGCAGAGATATTCCCAAATCAGGAATATGCCACGAAAGCAGGCGTAGAAGATGTGCCGGCAAAGCTGCAGGAAATCATCGACAGTTACAATAAAGATGTTCCGGCATACAAGCGTGTGTACCGCCTGAAAGTGCGGAAGGAAGAATTTCCAAAGACTGCGTCGCAGAAAATAAAAAGAGAAAATTAAAATATCGGAAAACTCCCCTTTTTTATTGCAATAGGATAGAAATGTTCTATTTTTGAACCGATAAATTCTATCATGTGTAAAACAGACTTGATACAATGTCGGAAATGCAATAAAAAACAGAAAGGGGAGTTTTTTAAATTGAATTACACAAACATAGGTAACTTCCCGAAGACAAAACTACAGTGGCTTTGGGAAAACATGAAAGGAAGCCGGGGAATCTATATTGCGGGAATGCTTGGCACGATCGTTTACAACGTGCTGCAGCTGACTGTTCCGTATTATTCCGGCAAAATTGTAGATTTATTTTTAAGTGGCGCAGATGCCAGAGAAAATCTGCGCACGAACAGCGATCTGTTCTATCATCTGCTGATCTGTATGGTGGGATTTACGGTGTTGCGCGGTGTCATCGTCTATGTGGACTGCATGGTCTATGAGCATGTGTCACAGACTGTGCTTTACCGTGTGCGGAATTTTCTCTATGACAAGATTCAAAGGCAGGATATGACGTTTTACAGTACATACCGGACCGGCGATCTCATGACGCGCGTCACGGGTGATCTGGATGCTGTCCGGCATATGGTGGCGTGGGTCATCCGTATGGTGATTGAATCGTTCTCGCTTTTTGGTGCGGTCGCTATCTACTTTTTCTATATGAACTGGAAGATGGCACTTTGCCTTCTGATCATTTCACCGCTTGTATTTTTTATTATCTACCTGTTCAAAAACAAGGTAGCGCCAATGCATGCAAAACTGCGTGAAAAGCTGGCACAGATGAACACATATGCGCAGGAAAATATTTCCGGAAACCGTGTGGTGAAGGCTTTTGCCAGAGAGGATTACGAAATTAAAAAATTCGATCAGGCAAACCGTGATTACGCAGATACGAACAAGGCGACCGGTATGGTCTGGCTGAAATTTTTCCCGTATGTGGAAGGAATCGCAGATCTGCTGCCGGTAGTAATGCTTGCAGTGGGCGGTGTCTTTTTGATCCGCGGCGAGATGAGCATGGGCGATTATGTGGCATTCTCCGGTCTGATCTGGGCAATCGCCAACCCGATGCGCCAGATGGGTAACATCATGAACGAGTTCCAGCGCTTTTCCGCGGCATCGCAGAAAGTCATGGAGATTTATTATTCGCAGGCGAAGATTAAGGACGCAGAAGATGCGGTTGCACATCCGGAGCGCTTTGATGGAAAAATCGAGTTCCGTGATGTATCGTTCCAGTATGAGGACGGCGATCTGCCGGTATTGCATGATATTTCCTTTACCGTGCAGCCGAATGAGACGATTGCGATCATGGGAGAGACCGGATGCGGAAAGACATCTCTGATCAATCTGATTCCGCGTTTTTATGAGCCGACGAAAGGGGAAGTACTCATTGACGATATCCCGATCGAGACATTAAAACTTGCGGACTTAAGAAAACAGATTGGTCTGGCAACACAGGATGTTCTGTTATATTCCGATACGATCGAGGGAAATATTGCGTATGGAGATAGCAGTATCGATCAGAAGGAAGTAGAAAAATTTGCAAAATATTCGGCCGCTTCGGATTTTATTTCCAAGATGCCGGAGGGATATGACACCGTTGTCGGAGAGCGCGGCGTGGGACTTTCCGGTGGACAGAAACAGCGTATTTCGTTAGCGCGCGCTTTGGCGGTTAAACCGTCGATCCTGGTATTGGACGATACGACTTCCGCGGTCGATATGGAGACCGAAAAACAGATTCAGGAATCCTTAAAACATCTGGATTTTCCTTGTACAAAAGTTATCATCGCACAGCGTATTTCCACAACAAAGGAAGCAGACAAAATCCTGGTGTTGCAGGATGGACACATTACCGAGGCGGGAAGTCACGAGGAACTTCTTGCAAAGAAGGGCTACTATTATGAGTTGGTGCGTCTGCAGACCGGAATCGATGATGCGGTCGTGGAAAACAGCGCAAATGAGGAATAGGGGGTGAGCATATGGCAAAGAATACATATAAACAGGATGAAGTATTAGAGGAACCATTTGACATTCGTCATCTGCTTCGGGCTTCTTCCTATATCAAAAAATATATCAAACCAATGCTGCTTGCAATCGTGCTGAGTGGAATCGGAGGCGCATTCGGATATGTGGCACCAATGATCACTCAGAAAGCATTGGATATCGCAGTACCGGATAAAAATATGCAGCTTTTGTTCGCACTTGTGGGGGCATTGGTCGGCATCTATGCAGTGAGTGTGCTTTTTATAACAATCCGGAGCAAAATTATGGTGGATGTCAGCCAGGAGATTATCTATGACATTCGCAAGGATCTCTTTGAACATTTGCAGAAACTTCCGTTCCAGTATTACGATGACCGTCCGCATGGCAAGATCTTGATACGTGTCGTAAACTATGTGAATTCCGTTTCCGATATGTTATCGAATGGTCTGATCAATATTGTGCTGGAATGTTTCAATCTGCTTTTTATCGTCATTTTCATGTTTCTTGTCGATGTGCAGATGGCGCTCGTGGTACTGTGCGGTGTGCCTGTGCTCGCAGTGTTCATGTTCTGGATCAAAAATAAACAGCGCAAAGCATGGCAGGCCGTATCGAATAAGAATTCGAATTTGAATGCGTATTTGCAGGAGAATATTGTGGGTGCGAGAATCACACAGATTTTTGCAAGAGAAGATGAAAACGCAGAGATTTTTAACGATTTATCGAAAGACTGCAGACGTACATGGAATACGGCAGTGCGTTACTCGAATCTCGTGTGGCCGGGCATCGATTCCATTTCCGTATTTGTGCGGGCGGCGATTTTCCTCTTTGGACTTGTCATATTCGGACAGGGAAACAAATCGCTCGGAACGATCGTGGCAATCTCAAGCTATGCTTCCTATTTCTGGCAGCCGATCATGAACCTTGGAAATATCTTCAACAACTTTATCAATAACATTGCTTATCTGGAGCGTATTTTCGAGACCATCGATGAACCGGTTACCGTAAAAGACGCAGAGAACGCAAAAGAAATGCCAAAGATTCAGGGTAAAGTGACATTCGATCATGTAAAGTTTGCCTATGATGAGACAAAGACCATTTTAAAGGATGTGTCCTTTACCGTACAGCCGGGCGAGAGCGTGGCACTGGTAGGACCGACGGGAGCCGGAAAAAGCACCATCGTCAACCTGATTTCGCGTTTCTACAACGTAAACGGCGGAAGAGTACTGATCGATGACCAGGACATCGCCGAAGTGACCATTCATTCCCTGCGCCGGCAGATGGGAATTATGATGCAGGACAGCTTTATTTTTTCCGGAACCATCGAGGACAATATCCGTTACGGAAAACTCGATGCCACAAAGGAAGAGATACAAAAGGCCAGCCGGATTGTCTGCGCAGATGATTTCATCAGCCGTATGCCGGACAGCTATGCGACCGAAGTACGTGAGCGCGGTTCCATGCTCAGCCAGGGCCAGAAGCAGCTGATCTCTTTTGCACGAACACTTCTGTCGGATCCGGCCATCCTGATCCTTGATGAGGCAACTTCCAGTATCGATGTGCAGACAGAAAAAGATCTGCAGACCGGACTGAATGCAATGCTCGAGGGACGAACTTCCTTTATTATTGCGCACCGGCTGTCTACAATCCGCAACTGCGATAAGATTATGTATATCGATGATGGAGGCATTATGGAGGCCGGAACGCATGAGGAACTGATGCAGAAGAAAGGGTATTATTACAGGTTGTATACGGCGCAGTTGGACGATGCACTCGCTGTATAAAAAGTTGGAAATCGAACGTACTTTCTGATATAATAAATGTGGATGCGGCATGTAATTCCTGCTACATCCACATTTATTAGGAGGAATCAGATGGAAGAACAGCACATCTATATTGCAATCGATCTGAAATCATTTTATGCTTCGGTAGAGTGCGTCGAGCGCAAACTCGATCCTCTGACGACCCATCTTGTCGTGGCAGATGCAAGCCGCACGGAGAAGACAATCTGCCTTGCAGTATCCCCATCGCTGAAAGCATACGGGATACCGGGGCGGGCGAGACTGTTCGAAGTGGTGCAGCGCATCCGGCAGGTGAACAGGGAGCGTGTACGCAAAGCTCCGGGGCAGAAATTTACAGGGACATCCCATTTAATAGAAGAATTGAATCAGCATCCGGAACTTGGCGTCGATTATATCGTAGCGCCGCCGCGCATGGCTTTTTATATGGATTACAGCACAAGAATTTATGATGTATATCTGCGCTATGTGGCACCGGAGGACATTCATGTGTACTCCATCGACGAAGTGTTCATGGATGTGACACATTATCTGAAAACCTATCAGATGACAGCAAAGCAGCTGGCATCAAAGATCATTATGGAAATCTATCGCGACACCGGAATTACTGCGACGGGTGGTATCGGTACAAATCTGTATCTGTGCAAAGTGGCGATGGATATTATGGCAAAGCATGCCTATCCGGATGAGAACGATGTTCGCATTGCTTTTCTCGATGAGATGACATACCGCAAATATTTGTGGGACCACCGGCCTTTGACTGACTTCTGGCGGGTAGGACATGGATATGCAAAAAAGCTTCAGGAAGCGGGCCTTTATACAATGGGCGATATTGCGCGCTGCTCAATCGGAAAGCCGGGTGAGTTTCACAATGAGGAGCTGCTGTACCGTATGTTCGGTGTGAATGCGGAGCTTCTGATTGATCATGCCTGGGGGTATGAGCCGGTGACCATGGAGCTGATCAAAGCCTATAAGCCGCAGTCGAACAGTCTGGGCAGTGGACAGGTTCTGCAGTGTCCGTATGATTTCGAAAAGGCAAAGCTCATCGTGCGCGAGATGACGGATCTTCTCGTTTTGGGTCTGGTGGATAAGAAACTTGTCACCGATCAGATGGTGCTCACGGTAGGGTATGATATTGAAAATCTTTCCGATGCCGGGATCAGTTATCGGGGCGAAATCAAAGCGGACCGTTACGGAAGAAATGTGCCGAAGCATGCGCATGGCACCACAAATCTCATGGAGCCGACGTCCTCCACGAAGCGGATCACAGACGCAGTCATGAAACTTTATGATGAGATCGTTAATCCGAAGCTTCTCGTCCGCAGGATCAATATTACAGCGAACCACCTTGAGGAAGAAACGAAAGCAAAAGAAGCGGCATCCTTCGAACAGCTGGACCTGTTCACAGATTACGATGCCTTGACCAAAGAACGTGAAGAGGAAAATGCGAAGCTTGAAAAGGAGCGAAAGCTGCAGGAAGCGATGCTCAGTGTAAAAAAACGTTATGGAAAGAATGCTATGTTAAAAGGCATGAATTTGCTCGATGGGGCAACCACCATGGAGCGTAACCGCCAGATCGGTGGACACAAGGCATAAGTAATATGAGTGACATCTATAATATCAAAACAACAAACAAATATGAAGATATTATCCATTTGCAGCATCCGACATCCGCAAATCATCCGCAGATGCCGATTGAGGACAGGGCGGCGCAGTTTTCGCCTTTTGCGGCTCTTACGGGGCATGAGGAGGCTATCCGGGAAACACAGCGGCGGATGGAGGAACGGTTCCGGAAGATGGAACCGGGAAATGGAGAGAAAACAGGTGAAAATGAAGAATAAGAATTTAAAAAATGTAGGTGCTTTGATAATTCTTTTACTGGCAGTTATAGCAGCCATACTTATTGTATGTAAATACAGATTAGACAAAAAGGAATCTGCGCAGTCTGTTACTGTTGGAAATCTGGCAAACCTTGATTCGGAGAGGGCAAATTGTGTATATGTCAGGGAAAACGGAAAATATGTGCCGTTTCTGGTTATAACAAACAATTATGAGGATGGATATACACTGCTTCTGAGAAAAGAAATTTTGGAAGAAGCGCATAGGATGAATGACTACAGTTCCTTTTATCAAGGAAGTGAGATTGACACTTTTTTGAACCGTGATTATTTTAATGAGCTGGGGGAAATCCGCAAAAAAATAAAAAATGTATCGCTTGCTATCGTGGACAGGGACTCTATAGGATCCAGCGGATCTGGTACAATAAATATAAAAAGACACGTTTTTCTGTTGTCGGCAAGGGAATTGTGCTATGATGTGGAAAATGAGGGAACCATTTGCATTTACCATGAGGGTATGTTAACGTAGTTAATATAACAAGAGAAAGGAAAAATATATAATGAGTAAAGAAATACCTTATAAAATTTATCTTGAAGAGAGCGAGATGCCGAAGCAATGGTACAATGTCCGCGCAGATATGAAGAACAAGCCGGCACCGATTTTAAACCCAGCCACTATGAAGCCAGTTACCGTGGAGGAGCTTGCTCCGATTTTTTGTACCGAACTTGCAAAGCAGGAACTGGACGACACAACGCCTTATTTTGATATTCCACAGGAAATCCGGGATTTTTACAGAATGTATCGTCCGTCACCATTGGTACGTGCGTACTGCCTTGAGAAAAAGCTTGGCACACCGGCACATATTTACTACAAATTTGAGGGAAACAATACATCCGGAAGCCATAAATTAAATTCTGCCATCGCACAGGCATATTATGCCAAAAAGCAGGGCTTAAAAGGTGTGACAACAGAGACCGGTGCCGGACAGTGGGGTACGGCACTTTCTATGGCATGCTCCTATTTTGATCTGGACTGCCAGGTATATATGGTAAAAGTATCTTATGAGCAGAAGCCATTCCGTCGCGAAGTGATGCGTACATACGGTGCAAAAGTGACACCATCCCCATCGATGAACACGGAAGTAGGAAGAAAAATCAACGCAGAATTTCCGGGAACGACCGGAAGCCTTGGCTGTGCCATTTCTGAGGCAGTAGAGGCAGCTACCACACAGGAAGGTTACCGCTATGTACTCGGTTCCGTATTGTCTCAGGTGCTGATTCACCAGACTGTGATCGGATTGGAGACAAAAGCAGCACTTGACAAATACGGCATCAAAGCGGACACTATCATCGGGTGCGCAGGCGGCGGTTCGAATCTTGGAGGATTGATTTCTCCGTTCGCAGGAGAAATGCTCCGTGGAGAAGCTGATTATGAGATCATCGCAGTTGAGCCGGCATCCTGCCCGAGTCTGACCAGAGGTCGCTATGCATACGACTTCTGCGATACCGGAAAGATCTGCCCGCTCGCAAAGATGTATACCTTAGGAAGCGGATTTATTCCATCCGCAAACCATGCCGGCGGACTTCGCTATCACGGCATGAGTTCTATCGTATCCCAACTGTATGATGACGGTTATGTAAAAGCAAGAAGCGTGGAGCAGACCGAAGTTTTCAAGGCAGCAGAGACATTTGCAAGAGTCGAAGGAATCCTTCCTGCACCAGAGAGCAGTCATGCAATCAAAGTGGCAATCGACGAGGCACTCAAATGCAAGGAGACCGGCGAAGAGAAGAACATCGTATTCGGTCTGACCGGTACCGGATATTTCGATATGGTTGCATACCAGAAGTATAACGACGGCAAGATGTCCGATTACGTTCCAACCGACGAAGAGCTGGAGAAGAGCTTTGCAACATTGCCGAAGGTGGAACTGTAATCATATATAGAAAAAGTTATACTTCACAATAAATAAAATCTTGCATTGGGAGACCACATTATTGATTGGGTTAGAAGCTCAAATTTTATAAGTTGATTACTTAATAATAAATGCTAATTGCACATCATCTTGTGAAACGGTCAATAAAACGAAAAGGCAACTTTTAAGCTTGAGACATGTAAAGAATATTTTTCAAAGATGATGCGTAAGCATCATCTTTTTTTATTTTATATTGAGGAGAACAGCAGATAATGGATATGAAAAGACAGCAAAGGGCACCCATTTATGAAGCTCTTGAGGTATTTAAGAAAAAGAGAGTCGTTCCATTTGATGTACCCGGACACAAAAGAGGCAGGGGCAATCCGGAACTCGTTCAACTGTTGGGTGAAAAATGCGTAGAACTTGATGTTAACTCGATGAAGCCGCTGGATAATTTATGCCATCCGATTTCGGTAATAAGAGAAGCAGAGGAACTTACAGCAGATGCATTTGGTGCAAAGAATGCTTTTTTGATGGTGGGAGGTACGACATCAGCGGTACAGGCGATGATTCTTTCCACCTGTAAGGCGGGGGATAAGATCATACTGCCAAGAAACGTACACAAGAGTGCGCTCAATGCGCTGGTGCTATGCGGTGCGATTCCGGTCTATGTAAACCCACAGATGAATGCCAAACTCGGAATTTCTCTTGGAATGGAAATAGATCAGGTGCAGCAGGCGATGGATGAACATCCGGATGCGAAAGCGGTACTTGTGAATAATCCTACTTATTATGGAATATGTTCCGATTTGCGGTCGATTGTCAAAGTTGCGCATGCAAAGGGAATGAAGGTTCTTACAGATGAAGCACATGGTACCCATCTGTATTTTGGTAGAAATCTTCCGATATCGGGGATGGCAGCTGGTGCTGATATGTCGGCAATTTCGATGCACAAATCAGGAGGAAGTCTGACGCAAAGTTCGATTCTTCTTACCGGAGAGAATGTCAATGCAGACTATGTAAGGCAGATCATCAATCTTACGCAGACTACCAGCGCATCGTATCTTCTTTTGTCAAGTCTTGATATTTCAAGAAGAAATCTTGCACTCAGAGGGGAAGAATCATTTGCGAAAGTGGCACAGATGTCAGAATATGCAAGACAGGAGATAAATTCCATCGGCGGCTATTATGCATATGGAAGAGATCTGGTGAATGGAACGAGTATATACGATTATGATGTGACGAAATTATCAATTTATACTCTTGATATAGGTCTTGCAGGAATAGAAGTATATGATCTGCTTCGTGATGAATACGATATACAGATAGAATTTGGTGATATATGCAATATACTTGCATATATCTCAATTGGTGACAGAATACAGGATATTGAAAGACTTGTTGGGGCTTTGGAAGATATCAAGAGGCTATACAGCAAAGATAAGACAGGTTTATTGTCTGGAGAATACATAAATCCCCAGGTTGTGGTATCGCCGCAGAAGGCCTTTTATTCTGAGAAAAAATCCGTGGAAATAAAGCAATCCGTAGGATACATAAGCGGTGAATTTGTTATGTGTTATCCGCCCGGAATTCCGATTCTTGCACCAGGAGAGCTTATTACAAAAGAGATTGCAGAGTACATTTTATATGCAAAAGAAAAAGGATGCTCCATGCAGGGAACGGAAGACCCGGCTGTTGAATATTTGCAGGTACTTGCAGGGACAGATTTATAAAATAAGGGGAGGCAGAAAAAATGCATATGTGGTTTTCCGAATATCACACATCCAATGTGAGACTGGATGTTCGAATAGAGGAGCAGCTGTTTTCAGGGCAAAGTGATTATCAGAAAATAGACGTGTTTAAATCTTATGAGTTTGGAAAAATGGTGGCTCTCGATGGAGAAATCGTTTTTTCTGATACAGATGAATTTATATATGACGAGATGGTTACGCATGTGCCAATGGCGGTGCATCCGAATGTGAAGAATGTACTCATTATTGGTGGGGGCGACGGAGGCGTTGCCAAAGAGCTTATCAATTATCCGTCGATCGAACATATTGATGTGGTTGAGACGGACAGGATGTTTGTAGATGTCTGCCGGAAATTTTTTCCGGAAGTGGCATGCGGACTGGATGATCCAAGAATCTCGATGTATTATGACGACGGGCTGCGGTTTCTCAGACGAAAAAGCGATGAATATGATTTGATCATCAATGATTCCACAGATCCGCTCGGACATACCGAGGGACTGTTTACAAAAGAATTCTATGGAAGCTGTTACAAAGCACTCAAAGAGGATGGCGTTATGGTATACCAGCATGGCAGTCCGTTTTATGATGAGGATGAGGTCGAATGCAGAAAGATGCACAGGAAAGTTTATAAGTCATTTCCGATAAGCAGGGTATATCAGGCACACATTCCAACATGTCCATCCGGTTACTGGCTGTTTGGATTTGCGTCCAAGAAATATCATCCCCTCAATGATTTAAATACTGAGAAATGGGAAGCACTTGGACTTAAGACATGGTACTACACAACCAATCTTCACAGAGGGGCCTTTATGTTGCCACGATATGTGGAAGAATTACTCGAAGAAGAGGAAAGCAATTAAAAGTATTTGACAGGAGGAAGAAAAATGAGCAGATTACTTATCATTGGATGTGGAGGAGTCGCATCCGTAGCAATTAGAAAGTGTTGTCAGAACAGTGAGGTTTTTACAGAGATTATGATCGCTAGCCGGACCAAGTCCAAATGCGACAATCTGAAGGCGAAAATCGAAGGGACCACCACGACCAAAATTGAGACCGCAAAAGTGGATGCTGACAACGTAGAAGAACTGAAGGAATTGATTCAGTCATACAAACCGGATGCGGTACTTAATGTTGCACTTCCGTATCAGGATCTTACGATTATGGATGCATGTCTCGCGTGTGGTGTCGATTATATTGATACGGCTAATTATGAATGCGAGGATACCGAGGATCCAAAGTGGAGAGCTATCTATGAGAAGCGCTGCAGGGATTTAGGATTTACAGCATACTTTGATTATTCATGGCAGTGGGCATATCAGGAAAAGTTCAAAGAAGCAGGACTTACCGCTATTCTGGGAAGTGGATTTGATCCGGGAGTGACTTCCGTTTTTTCCGCATATGCATTAAAACACTATTTTGATGAGATTCACACAATTGATATCCTTGACTGCAATGGCGGTGACCACGGATATCCATTTGCCACAAACTTTAATCCGGAGATCAATCTTCGCGAGGTATCTGCAAATGGTTCCTACTGGACAGATGGTCACTGGGTCGAGACTGAGCCAATGGAGTGGCGCGCGCAGTATAATTTCGACCAGGTTGGTGAAAAAGATATGTATCTTCTTCATCATGAGGAGATAGAATCTCTTGCCAAGAACATTCCGGGAATCAAAAGAATCCGGTTCTTTATGACTTTTGGACAGAGTTACTTGACGCACATGAAATGCCTTGAAAATGTTGGAATGCTTAGAACGGACCCGATTATGGTGGACGGAAAAGAGATTGTTCCAATCCAGGTTCTGAAAGAACTCCTTCCGGATCCGGCATCACTTGGACCGCGTACTGTGGGCAAGACAAACATCGGATGCATTTTCACAGGAATCAAGGACGGAAAAGAAAAGTCAATCTATATTTATAATGTCTGCGATCATCAGGAGTGTTACAAAGAGGTCGAATCACAGGCAATATCATATACAACGGGTGTTCCGGCAATGATCGGTTCCATGATGGTTGTGACAGGACTCTGGAAAAAGCCGGGAGTGTTTAACTTAGAGGAGATGGACCCGGATCCATATATGGAGGCACTTAATAAGTTTGGACTTCCATGGAAAGTTGTAGAGAATCCAGTGCCTGTAGACTGCTATAAGACAGCAGATGCGTCGGTACACATGGATTAGGACAAATTATAATCGAAAATATGCAGAGCATAAAATTTGGAGAAATGTATGAGGATAAACGAGCTTGCAACTCCCTGCTATGTGATAGATGAAGGCAGGTTGACGGACAATCTTAAAATTTTGAATGGCGTAATGCAAAGGACCGGTGCAAAGATTCTTCTTGCCCAGAAGGCATTTAGCGCATTTTGTGAATATCCTCTTATAGGCAGATATTTGAGTGGGACAACGGCAAGCGGGCTATATGAGGCCCGCCTTGCGCATGAAGAGATGGGGAAAGAAAACCATGTATTCTGTCCTGCTTTTTTGCCGGAAGAGATGGATGAACTTGTAGAAATTTGTGACCATATCGTGTTTAATTCTGTATCGCAGTATCTGTATCATCTGCCAAAAATTCAGGCGGCAAAGTCCAAAAAGAAGATGCCGATAAGTGCAGGGCTTCGAATTAACCCGGAGTGTTCCACGCAGGAAGGTCATGAAATCTATGACCCGTGCGGAGCAGGTTCCAGACTTGGCATCACAAGGGCAGAACTTGACCGGGCGATTGCAAACGGTCTGGATTTGTCACAGATAGATGGCTTTCATTTTCACACTTTATGTGAACAGAATTCCGATGATCTGGAAAAGACGCTGGATGCAGTTGAGGCAAAGTTCGGCGATTTGTTATACAATCTCAAATGGCTTAACATGGGTGGTGGACATCATATTACAAGAGCGGATTATGATATAGCCAAGCTGGAAGAATGCATCACACATATGCAGGAAAAATACGACCTTGAAATCTATCTTGAACCGGGTGAGGCGGTTGCACTGAATGCAGGATATCTTGAGACAACGGTACTTGACATTGTTCAAAATGGGGATGTCAAAATACTTATATTAGACACATCAGCTGCATGCCATATGCCGGATGTGCTTGAGATGCCATATCGTCCGCCACTAAAGAACAGCGGGGAGGCAGGAGAGAAGAAATATACCTACCGGTTGTCATCGTGTACATGTCTTGCAGGGGATGTCATCGGTGATTATTCTTTTGACAGGGAGATTCAGATCGGTGACAGGCTTACGTTTTGTGATATGGCAATCTATTCCATGGTGAAAAATAATACATTTAACGGAATGCCACTCCCGGATATTGCAGTGATGGATGCAGATGGGGAGTGCAGGGTGATCAGGAGATTTGGATATGAAGATTTTAAATGCAGGCTGTCCTAGTGCAGACGGATTTTATATGCCGGCAGAGTATGAGATGCATAAAGGAACCATTCTGATATGGCCAAAGAGACCGGGCTCATGGATCTATGGAGCAAAGAAAGCAAGGGAAGCATTTGCAAATGTCATATGTGCGATTGCAGAATCGGAGCAGGTTTATCTTCTTGCAGAAGCCAATCTCATAGATCATGCAAGGGAAACGGTTGAAGCAGTCAGAAAAGAGAAAGGCTATACCTGTGATTTTCCGGTTCATTATATGCAGATGGAATCCGATGATGCATGGGCAAGGGATGTCGGACCGACATTTGTGATCAACGGAACAGGTGATGTAAGAGGAATTGACTGGTGCTTTAATGCATGGGGCGGCGAGTTTGACGGCCTGTATGCAGACTGGGAAAAAGATGATAAAGTAGCCACATTGTTTTGCCGGCAGACAGGGTATGATGTATATGATGCACATCCCTTCGTGTTAGAGGGTGGGGCAATTCATACAGATGGGGAAGGTACTGTGATCGTCACAGAGAGCTGCCTTTTAAGTAAAGGCCGTAATCCATCCTTATCCAAAGAAGAGATAGAGCGTAAACTGGAAGATTATCTTGGGGCAAAAAAAATCATCTGGATTCCATCTGGTATATATAATGATGAGACAAATGAACACGTCGACAATGTATGTGCTTTTACCGCACCCGGACATGTTGTACTTGCGTGGACGGATGATGAAAATGATCCACAGTATCGTATGTCCCATGCAGATTTTGCAGTTTTGGAAAAGGAGACAGATGCAAGAGGCAGAAAAATCATAGTTCATAAAGTGCCGATTCCAAAAGAACCGGTCTGTATTACAGAATATGAATTAGCAGGCTTTTCATTTGAAGACGGTGAAGACGAGCGTGAAGCCGGAGAGCGGCTTGCAGCAAGTTATGTCAATTTTTACATCACAAACGGTGGCGTATTGATTCCACAGTTTGGGGATGCGATGGATCAACAAGCACTTGAGATCATCGGAGGACTTTTCCCGGGCAGAAAGGTGTATCCGATATTTGCACGTGACATTATTGTAGGTGGTGGAAATATTCACTGCATCACGCAGCAGGTGCCTATTTCGTATAAACTACAAACAGAAAGGAGCGAATCATGAGAGAGGTTACAGTCGCTGCAATACAGATGCGTTGCAGCAGAAACGTAAAAGAGAATATCGAAAAAGAATCAGATCTGATTACGAAAGCAGCTGAAAATGGTGCACAAATCATACTTCCATCCGAACTTTTCGAACGACAGTATTTTTGTCAGGAGAGAAGATATGAATATTATGAATACGCAAAGCCACTTGAAGAAAATGATGCTGTACAAAGCATGAAAAAGCTTGCGAAGAAGCTCGGTGTCGTTATCCCTGTCAGCTTTTATGAAGCGGGAGACAACCGTCAGCTTTTTAATACTGTAGCCGTCATCGACGCAGACGGCAGCGTACTTGGAATATACAGAAAGACACATATTCCGGATGATCATTATTATCAGGAAAAATTCTACTTCACACCCGGAGATACAGGATTTCGGGCATTTAAGACGAGATATGGAACAATCGGAGTCGGAATATGCTGGGATCAGTGGTTTCCTGAAACCGCAAGAGGAATGGCACTTGCAGGGGCAGAAATACTGTTTTACCCGACCGCTATTGGAAGTGAACCGATTCTGGAGTGTGACAGTATGCCACACTGGAGACGTTGCATGACGGGACATGCTGCATGTAATCTTATGCCTGTCGTTGCGGCGAACAGAGTCGGAACAGAGACGGTTGAACCATGCATAGAGAATGGAAACCAGAAGTCGGCACTCACATTTTATGGTTCGTCGTTTATTACCGATGCCACAGGAGAAGTGGTAGAGGAAATGGATAGAGAGTCGGAAGGATTCATAATGCATAAGTTTGATCTCGATGAGATGGAACGTGAGAGAAGAAGCTGGGGCCTTTTCCGGGACAGAAGACCAGAGATGTATTAAGACATATAAGGACAGGGTTGCTTGCATCGAATGTGATGTAAGTGCCCTGTTCTATTTTTGTGAGGAGAGCGGGGCGACTGTAGATAGTGGCATCCGTTGTGTATAGCAGGATAGCAGCGTCAGTTGTGTGTAGCAGGATAGTAGCATCAGTTGTGTGTAGCAGGATAGTAGCATCAGTTGGGGACAGCAGATAGTAGATCTGATGGGGCATAACAGGGTAGTAATATTGGTGGGGCTGTGCTGCGGGGTACATAGAAAAAAATCTTCCTCCAGGACCCCATTCCTGCCCCCGAAAGCTTATCGATATTTCTCTCAGGGGTACATGTAGAAAAATTTTAAGCTGGGACCCCGCTTTCTGTAAAATGTGGGGTATTTTGAAATGATTTTTTCGGATAGACCCCAAAAGGGATGTTTTAAGGTGCTTTTTGTACGAAAATGGGGTACTGGAGGAAGATTTTGGTGTATATACCCCGGGAAGCATTTATTTAGGAAAAGAATTCGAGAGTGGATGGAGAAATTGAAAAAATGTCTATCAAAATAATATATAAATTGTAGAAATAAAGAAAAAAGGGGCGTATAATAAACTTATGACGAACTGAATCGTGATGAATGGTATAAAACACAAGAATTTTAATATAGAAATTATATTTGGGAGTTACTAAAGATGGGGATTAATACAGAAAAAATAAAAGGAATTGCAACGAATTCAAAAGATGCTATTGTTAAGGCTTTAGATCAGGATGGTAATGGACAGATTGACAGTGTTGATATTATTTTACTTGCACTTAAAGTTCCTGGGGTAAAAATTGATAGAGCCAAATTTCTGCAAAAAGAATTATTCAAGAATCATCCACAAGATGTAATTGATAGAGCAATTGAAACAACACCCGCGCAGGCTGGAATTGCATCAGAAGAAGTGGATAAGATTGCAGATGAAGTGATTAAATTTGAAAGAAACGCTGTTTCGGGAATATCGGTGGCATTGGGAATGCCAGGAGGCGTAGCAATGGCTGCCACAATTCCGGCAGATATTGCACAGTATTATGGATATATGATACGAGCAGCACAAAAATTGTTGTATTTATATGGTTTTCCAGAATTGGATACTTCGGATGAAGCAATTGCATTAGATACAGAAACTATCAATTCCTTAACAGTCTGTTTAGGCGTGATGTATGGCGTGGCGAATGCAAATAATGCGATAAAAGCGATGGCAAAAGCTCTTGCAGGAGGAGTAGAGAAGCAATTGATGAAGAAGGCGCTTACCAAAGGTGCAATTTATCCAATTGTGAGGGCCGTTGGAAAATGGTTTGGAGTAAGAATGACAAAGGAGATTTTTGCAGGATTTTTTAAGAAAGCAATTCCGGTAGTTGGAGGCGTTGTAGGTGGTGGTATTACTTATGCGTCATTTAAACCATGTTGTTATCGATTGAAAGATGTATTACAAGATACAATGCTGAGTAATCCAAACCATGAATCGAGTGAAGAAGAAAATAAAATTTTCTATGATATCGAAGCAGAGTATGTCGAAGTAAAAGATGGAATCTCACAAAGTAATTAAGAAAACACAATATGCAAAGAAAAAGAGGTACAGAATTTTTTGACAATTCAATAAGTGTTTATCTAATTGTAGTTTTTATTTTAGTGTTTGGAATTATGTCATGCGCTAAGAAAGAATCTGGAACAAATGATGAAAGTTATTATACAGAGGAAAGATACTACAATTCAGAAACAGAAGATGTTGTCCTAGAAGATCAAAAGAAATATTCTATGAAACGTTATGTGGGAACCGAATCAACTTTGAGGGATGCACCAGAATGTTTTGGATTGGATAATTTTTTGTATAATTATAATGAAATTGCAAAGTATGGATTGGATAAATCAAAAGTAGAAGATATACAATCACACAAAGTTGAAAAAGTTGGATATGCTAGACTTACAAATTATCTTCTTGCAGAAAATTGTTATCTGACGGGAACTGACAGTTCACTTTGTGGGTATGAAGTTATGGTATTTATTTCGTTTTATAGTGAGACAGGAGAGGTGGAATTATCTGTTCAAAAACAGATAATTCGTGATTGTATACATGCCATTGATAGAAAGGTGTCTGACAAATGGATTAATTATGAGATTAATCAGATTGTAAATAACGGAAGTACAATAGCTTATTTTAATGAGCTATTTGCCTTTGAAGGTGAACTAAAGACAGATAATACAATTAGTTTTGTAATCAGATATAATCCAATATCATCAATTCCTAAAAATTCGTGGGGATATAGTGATTATAAAATACCAGATTACAAGTAGATAGTTATAGAAAGCGTGAAAATCATTGACAAAAGAAGAATGGTACAGACAACTGTTTCAGAAACTTGGAAATTCCAAGTTTCGAAGCAGTTTTCATCTGAAACAGAAAGACATCGATTATATTAATGAAAAAGGAATAGATACGATCCGGCAGCATGCCAGAGATTTTATTGCGAAACGCGAAGCACCGGCAGTTATCCCGAATGATGGAAAACAGACACCAATGAAGGGGCATCCTGTGTTTATTGCACAGCATGCAACCGCGACATGTTGCAGAGAATGCATACGGAAATGGCATAAAATGCAGCCGGGAAGGGAATTAAGTCAGGTGCAGCAGGACTATCTGGTGGATGTAATCATGACATGGATTCAACAGGAAATTGCTGATAGTAATCAACAACCGAAACCCGATAAGTAAATGATCACTTAAAAATATCTCGACATAATGCAGCATAAATGCTATAATGCGCACAAGGCGTTTATTCATATAGCCTTACCATATCCCCAAGAAATTTCATATGTTCGGGCGTATCGCCCGCATTACCAATTAGTTTTAAAATTTAATAATGTACAAACTATTTTAGGCAAACTATTTTTAGCTCACAAAAGACTGTTAAATCAGTTCTTTTTGCTATATACTTAAGGAAAGGTAACATATTACATGGGAAAAACCAAAGATGTAACTACGGAACCAAAGAAAGAGGTCCATGGCACTATTTTTGACGATGTGTTTCGAACTATCGCTCAGAAGATGCCAGCTCTTCTGATTCCGTTGATCAACGAAGTGTTCCAGACGAATTATCCGGAAGATATTCATTTTCAGCAGCTGCGGAATGAACACTATGAAAAACTCGGGAAGATCATCACTGATTCTATTCTGCAGATTGAAGGCCGCACCTATCATCTCGAATGTCAGTCTTCACTTGACGGACGAATGGTAATCCGAATGTTTGAATACGATTTTTCGATTGCACTCGAACTTGCGGAGAAAAATAATGGAATATTTGAAATTGAGTTTCCACAATCATGCGTGCTGTATATTCGGAACCACCGAGAACACAGTCTGCCGGAACATCAAGAGGCAATCGTGAAGTTTGCAGACGGTCAACAGATTCTCTATCGAGTTCCAATCTTGCGGGCACAAAACTATACTGTGGATTCAATAATCGAAAAACGACTGTTAATACTGCTTCCATATCATATATTGCGCTACGAAAGTTTCCTGAAAAATTCAGGTAATAACACGAAAAAGCTGGAGCAATTATTAGCCGACTATCAAAAAATCAGTGATGCGTTAGAACAATGTATGGATGATAAGAAATCCTCTCTTTATATCGATTTAATCACACTTATCGAAAAGATTGCAGATCATATCATTCCAAAGGAAAATGAAAAAGTAAGAGAAAGGTTAGGTGATCTTATGGGTGGAAAAATTTTGCAACTTGAATCAGAACGATTACGCGAATTAGGAGAGGCAAAAGGCCGTGCTGAGGGTCGAAAGGCCGAACGAATTGAGGCAATTCAAAATATGATTTCACTTGGATTGACCAAAGAAAAAATTTTAACAATATATTCGGAAGAAGAATATAATGAAGCGGTGAACACAATGCTTGTGGAGGTATAACTATGCCCGATGAATTATCCGCTCCGGAAGAAAAGCAAAGACGGGGACCGAGAAGCAATCAGAAATTAAAGATCTTATATCTTGCAAAAATATTGCTTGAGTACACGGACGCAAAAAATGACATTACCTTGCAGGACATCATAGACAAACTGGCAGCTTACAATGTGACGGCAGAACGGAAAAGCCTGTATGATGATATTGCGCAGCTGAATGATTTCGGCATCAAAATTAAGAAAACACAGTATGGAAGAACTTCTCACTATCAGGTGATCAATCGCGATTTTGAACTGGCAGAGTTAAAGCTTCTTGTAGATTCGGTCGCGTCGGCAAAGTTCATCACCGAGAAAAAATCCAATGAACTTATTCAGAAAATCGAGCGTCTGGCAAGTAAACCGCAAGCTTCCATGCTGCAGCGTCAGGTATATGTCGCAGGGCGCGTCAAAGCAATGAACAATGACATCATGGAAAATGTCGATGCAATCCATAACGCGATTTCCAAGAATCTTCAGATTTCCTTTCAGTATTTTCAGTGGAATGTGCAAAAAGAACCGGAACTGCGAAGAAATGGCGAACGCTATGTAATCAGCCCGTGGGGCTTATCGTGGGATGATGAGAATTACTATCTGGTAGGCTATGATGCAAAAGCAGATAGAATCAAACATTACCGCGTGGACAAAATGCTTAAGATCAAAGTGGAATCCACCAGACGCGAGGGCAGGCAGAAATTCAAAGAAGTGGATATGGCAGCCTACGCGAAAAAGATGTTCAACATGTTTGACGGAGAAGAACAGACCGTAGAAATATTGTGTGAAAACAGCCTGGCGGGAGTGATGATCGATCGGTTCGGCAAGGAAGTGCGGATGAGCAGAGTTGATGACGAGCATTTTAAAGTAGCGGTAAAAGTCGCTGCAAGCAAACATTTTGTGCATTGGGTCATGGCATTAGGAAGTGGAGCAAAAATCATCGGACCGGAAAATCTGGTGCATGAGGTAAACGAAGAAATCAAACGATTGGCAGAGCAGTATCGAGAAAATTTGAGCAATAAATGATTGTTGAGGACGAAGAAATATGGCATCTTTAAGATTAAAGAAAGGGTGTGATTGTATGTTGGCAGCAAATGTACAACAAGTAAATAAATCAACTGATACTACAAAGTTGGAATTTTATCGTTTGATTGGAGAAGGTTATAAGGCAATGCAGGATGGCAGAACCAGCACAATCGATGAAGTGCGAGAAAAATTAAAAAAGAGGAGAGAAGAAACGAATGTCATTAAGTTAAGACCACTTACAGGTCTTGACAGCTAAAATGATATTGCTATCAACTAAATCTCTATTTAGTTAAGACAGTCTAAAAATTAAAAATACCTATCGCAAGAGAAATTCTTCGGTAGGTATTTTATTTTGCCTAAATATAGGCATGACAATAAGGTTGACTGTATGAAGTCAACCTAAATAAAGGCTTGTCCAATTTTCAATTAGGCAACACGGTATACGAACCAGACCGCTGATTTCGGCTTCATATTTCGCTTATCAGAACGTCATTCTCTGATTGGAATTGTATATGCTAATATCTCAGCATATATTCTATCTGGTGGTTCATTGTTATGAAGTCTGTAATATTTCCGTGTTATTATACATGCTTCTTTAAAACTGATAGTATAGGTATGCTTATTATTGTTCTGTTGCGGTACGGAAATACACATAATATTGCGTGATACAGCATTGAACATGATAAAATGAGCATACAGTTCCATTAAAACAAAATCATCTTTACAAGAATGGAATTGTACACTACCAAGAGCGTATTTCAATTCTCTGAAAGAAGTCTCTATATCCCATCTCTTGTGATACAACGCTTTCATTTTGCGTAATGGAAATTCAAACCTATTAAGGTTTGTAAGCAACACTTCCCATTCTTCCTTTCCAGTATCAGGATTATTGATACGGAATTTTACAACTCTGCATTTTAAATGGCAGAATTGACCGAAATCCCAACGCTGATTCTTCGTGTTTGGAGAGAAATATTTCTTATAATGCCGTTTCGGACTATTTACAAGATGGATTGTCTCAGTATCTTTGTATGTCATGTAATATCTGTTGGAAGTTGTTACTTTGAAATCCATTTCAACATCACATTCTTTATCGGGAAGATTTGCGATTTCTTTGATACCGCCATGACCAGCTTTGGTACGGATAACATAATTATAGTCTTCGATACGGTTGCAGTTTTCAATCATGTTGAAACCGTCATATCCTCTGTCCATAAGAACAATAAATTTACCTACATCAAGATTTTTGAGCATATCAATAGCAGCCTCACGCTCATTCGACTGAGATTTAGGTTGTAAAATACAATCCTGATATGTACGGTTTTCCAAGTCATATATCATATTGGCGTGTATCTGGCTAAATTGTTTTATCGGTTCTCCATCCTTACGAGGTCTGCCATTTGCTGTATTCATTACAAATGCAGATTTACTCTGATACGGTGGATTAAAGTCAGAGCCATCTATTGCAAACACTCTGTAGCTCTGCATAGTACGAGGATGGAGGAGCGTTTTATTGTATGCATCAAAAATATACTTAAATACATCTGGTATGAGTTTGGCTTTCTGCTGTTCATAAGCGGATGCCGTCATGCGGTCATCGAGGTTTGGAAAAGCATCTATCAGTTCTGTATTTAAGCTGTTGCCCTGCATATACAGGGTGACTTTAATAGTTGTAGCCGCATTGAGCTTGCGATTACGGATAAAGTCATTATGAGATTTTGTAAAATCCTGTATATGAGATGTCACATCATCAATTACAGAATCAAGTTGTCCTAACGCAGTATTCAGTTGTTGGTCAGAAACCAATTCGTTATTTATGTGTTGGAAAGTATCGACAATGACGATATAATATATGTAGCCAGTAAATCAGTCAGTTACGCATTTTGAAATTAGATATATGGTATATATATTATACAGGTATTGAATATATAAGGAAAGAGGTGTGTTACTTGAAAGCTGTATCGAAATCTGCAAAGGTAAGTTCAGAGGCAGAGCGTATTATTAAGAAATTGAAAAGCGGAGAATTGGAAGTGAGAGATGTTCCAGAAGAATTTGCTTTAGATTCTAATGTTGTAAAAGCAGAACGAAATTTGGGATTGAGAAAAAGTGGTCATCGGGGTTTTGATATAATTGAACAGGTATTTTTTGTAGAAGAAGATTGGTTTTATAAAGATTTTTCAGGTAGTCTTGTTTCAAGATTGCATAAGATGACCTTTGATTCTTTTGAGGAATATTATGGATTTTTAGATGGTGATATATACGAAAATGCTTGTTATTATCAGTATGCATTTGAAGATGAATTTTCCAAAAATCTTAATCTTGATATAGATCGATTGAAAAAAGTGAAAAGTTTTGTGACAGAAACTGTAGATGATTATTCGTGTGAACAGTCGCAGGATGAAATTGAATTATATAAGCATTGTGAAAAAGTAAATAAGAAATGTGTAAAACAGTGGATGGACCAATTTAATGCATGCAGTACGTATGAACAATTACGAATAGTGTGTAATGCCTATATAAAATCATTTGAGGAACACGCAAAAAGCAAGGGAAATATTGTGTCTCAGTATATGATTGAAAAGAGTATGGAATTTTTCTTGTTCCAGTATGCATTTAATGCTCAGCATAATAAAAATAACTTGGATGTATTGATGGAATATTTATCAAAAGATTATTATTATGTTCAAGTTGCATTGGGGCTATGTTTGATTTATACGCCTGAAGATATTCTTGAAAAATACAATTTTTCACAGGCATCGAAAATTACAAATTATAGACGAAAAAAGAATTTAAAAGATTTTGTCTGTTCGTTGAAAAATCAGGATGTTAAAATAGAAGTAAAAGGGTGTTTTGATAACGCCTCTCATTTTTATTGTGAAAATACGAAAGTGTATTGTTATGAGAATTATCGAGGCAGAAAAATCTTGATCAAGTTGTGCAGCGTAGATGTATGCCGAGCTTTCGAGACATTTGATGAATTTATCCAATATAGGGATGGGGATTTGAGAAATTGTGATTTGTCTGAAGCTATTGATTTGGATGTTGACTTTTCACAATATACGACAGATGATACGACAAAATTACCGATTAAAGGATATGAAAATCTGAGTTACAAGGTATTGAAAGTATATAAGAATGGGGAATTTACAGTATGTCAATTTTGGAGTAATAAAGACAAAGAAATTGTAAAACAGCGTGTGCATAGATTTTCATATTTCTTTGATTTCGTGGCATTTTTGAAAGGTGATTTATCCGGTGCAAATTTATTATTCTGTACTGGCATGAAAAATCTTTTCAACATAGACGGAATCAACTTGAGTGACGTGAAAATGACCAGTGAATTATGCGAACAATTTAATGTTCCATATAAATCGTATAATTATGATAAAAAAATCATTGGTGAGTTTCCAGCAGTTGAAAAGAATGAAGAAGAAACTACATTGGTATTACAGACATCAACAGAAATTGTATTGTCTGAAGACAGTATAACAGATTTTAATAGAGTGAGTTATATTTCTGATTTACATTTGATGCATAGAATTCAGAATGCAGGATGTAAGTCGAGAGAAGATGTTATTTTCATATTGCAAAAAATCATTGATAATATTATTGTGAATAAAAGTACGCAATTAATTCTTTTCGGCGGAGACATATCATCAGATTTTTCGATTTTTGAGTTATTTGTGAAAATACTCAGGCAGTCAATAAATTCTTGTCTTTATGGAAAACCAGTTTGTATATTTGTTCTTGGTAATCATGAACTTTGGGATTTCTCAGAAATTTCATTTGAAGAAATTGTTGATAAATACAGAACTGTATTAAAGGAAAATGGAATGTACTTATTACATAATGATTTGTTTTATAGAAATGAATCCGATGACATGGGAATTATTCCATATGATGAATTGATACAGTCAGATAATCAGGCTATTCTTGAAAAATTAAGATGTACAAGATTGGCGATTTTGGGTGGTCTTGGATTCTCAGGTTATAATGAAGAATTCAATGCAAATGACGGTGTGTATCGAGAAACTATTGATAGAAATACAGAGATTCAAGAGAGTAAAAAGTTTGAACGGCTGTATGATAAATTGACAGATGTGTTAGCAAAGAAAAATACAGTCATCTTCACGCATACACCAAAGAAAGATTGGTGTGTAGATGCAAATTGTCATGATAATTTTGTGTATGTCAGTGGTCATACACATAGGAATATGTTCTTTGACGATGGTGTAAAAAGAATATATGCTGATAATCAGATTGGGTATAGAAACGAAAGTCCGCATTTGAAAAGTTTTCTGATGGATGGAGAATATGATTATTTTTGTGACTATGAAGATGGTATATATGAAATTACATCTCAGGAATATCAAGATTTTTCTCGTGGAAAGAATATATTAATGCGTTTCAATAGGCAAGTTAATATTCTTTATATGTTGAAAAAGAATGGGTATTACTGTTTTATTCATAAAACAAAGACAGGTTCGCTGTCGATGTTGAATGGTGGAGCATTGAAAAAATTAAATGCAAAAGATGTGAATTATTATTATGATAATATGGATTCAATGATTGCAGCTATTAAAACACCTTTGAAAAAATATACAGCTTATCAGGAAAGCATTGCAGATGAAATTAGAAATATTGGTGGAAGTGGGTGGATTCATGGCTGTATTATTGACATTGATTATTATAATCATGTATATGTGAATCCAGTCGATATGACAGTGCGAAGTTATTGGGCATCTGATATTGTTAACAAGCTTGTATATCCAACAGTGCCTGCATTGTTAAAGGCTCAATGCCCGAAATTATATGCTAATTATCTGAAACTGATTGAAGGTAAAAAATCAAATCCTTTAGCTGTGAAACAGACAAAGAATGAAGTATCATTGTTGCCTCAAGAATACCTGGAAACGGATATTTACAAAGCCTCTCGTGTGATTAAAAAGATGCAGAAGTTGAATTCAAATGTGCTGACAGCGTGGCATGATATTGTTCCAGAGAGGAATAAATTGCCATGTAAAAATTAGTATCTAATAAGGAGTGACGATTATGGCAAATAAAGCATACAAGAACCTGAACTGTAAGATTGATAAGTCGGTATCAGATAAGCTGGAGAAATTCATTGCTGATATCAAACTTTCAAAGACGGCTACAGTAGAGAAAGCATTGGAAGAATATATCAACAAGTACAATAAAACTGGTAAGATTTAATAAAAAAAGACAGCCACTTTTCCGTTAATTGAAAGGGAGCTGTCTTTTAATTTGTGCTGTCAAATTCTTAACTTAATGACATTGAGAAGAAACGTGGCTAGTGTAGTATTTACTGAACCGGCAGAATATGATTTGCTGGACATAGAATACTATATCTTCGTGGACCTCTGTAATCCTCAAGCCGCTCAAAGAATATCTGATGGCATATTAGATGTCGCTGAAAAATTAAGTGAATATCCAACAGGTCATCCGCTGGTAGACGATGAACTTTTAAGAAGCGTTGGTCTACGGATGACACGCTTCGATAACTACAACATTTTCTATTATTATAATATGCAAAATGATGTAGTGTACATAATCAGAGTTTTGTATAACAAAGTGGATTGGCAAAATTTATTTAAAAGATAAATGTTCGAATCAAGCTTCCAAGTTCTCAAAAATTTGGAGGCAAAAGCAAAAAATTCGAAACCTTTATGGAAGAAGAGCGCTAGATTGACTACCAGGCGGTATTTAAGAAACGTTTTCAGTTGAATCGCCTGTATAGCCTTGAAGAAGCGTTGTGTAATTCGGATATCGAGCCGGAAGGAAAATTTCATGACGGATTGGACGATGTTATCAATATCGGATATCTGATAGAAAAGATAGAAAAATGTCCGGATTTTCAGTTACTCAGCTATGCGATGCCGGAGACAGAGGAACACTTAAGCTGCACGATCGGTGATCTGTTTGTAAATTTGCAGCTGTAGGTGGGATAGAAAATTGCTGCACGAACAAGGAGGCGGAGTTATATGAGTAAAAATTCATTCGGACAGAGAATTACAATATTTTTGGTGATCATCGGTATCCTTTATGTGATTGGCACCATCGGGGAAGTCAGCGAACCAAAGTGCATAAAGGCAGGATGCAATAACAAACAGGCAAGTGGCAGCAACTATTGTTATCTTCATGAATCGTCTGGCAGCAGATACTCTTCATACGGAAGTTCTACCTATGATAGCAAGTCTTCCGACAGTTCTTCTGCGGGTAATTCGGAAAGTACGAATCGTAGTTATAGCAACGACACAAAGAAGAACAGTTCTGGAAAAAGCACCTATGATTCGTATGATGACGGATATGACGATATCTACATGGACGGCGATTACGATTATGACCGATATGACAGCGACAGTGATTATGCGGATGGGGTGGATGATGCGATGGACGAGACTGGGGAGGATTGGTAAGGATGCGCTGTATGTCAAAGTAAGATAAGTAGTCGAAAAAATGTCTAAAAAAATAATGTACATTGTAGAAATGAAAGGGGAAGGGGAGTATAATAGACATATTAGAAAAGATAGTGTCAAGTTTTCTATGAAAACTTGATATAGAGGGGAATATATGATATTAGGGTGTATTATTATAGGAATTGTGTTGGCCTATTTTCTTGTTGAAAGGCAGAAGGAAGCGGATAGGCAACAACATTTTCAACAATCAGATTATTTTGCACAAACAGGGAACGCATATTACGATGTAAAGACGAATGCGGGAAAAAGAGGAGAATATTTTATATCCGAATTGATTAATCCACTGATAGGATATAAAAGGGTTTTATATAATTGTTATATTCCAAAAGCAAACGGAGAGACAACGGAAGTAGATGTTATTCTTATTCATGAAACAGGTATCTACGTAATTGAATCTAAAAATTACAAGGGCTGGATTTTTGGCAGTGAAGAACAAAAGAACTGGACGCAGACGTTATCAGCTGGAAGAAACGGGGTACAGAAATATCATTTTTATAATCCGGTGATTCAAAATAAGGTTCATATCAAATGGATAAAGGAATATTTAAAAATGCAGAATTTACCAATATATTCCTATATCGCATTTGGAAATAACGCAACTTTAAAGAGTATTAATATTACCAGTAGAAATATATACATTGTCTTGCAGAGAGACTTGTTATCAGCAATTATATTTAATGCAAATCAAATAGGACGGGTATTTACAAATGAAATGATAGATCAGATATACGGAAAATTGTATCCGTTAACACAAGTAAGTGAGACGCGGAAGATGGAGCATGTTAATCAGGTTTGTAGGAAAAAATATAATATTTAAAATAACTATAGTTTTAAGAAGGAAAGGAATGGAAGGGGAGGTCTTGAATAAAGGTAAGTAGAAATTAAAATTAGAAGAAGATATAATGAAAAGGAGATCAGCTATGAATATACACCCAGAAGATAAAACAATAAAAGATATTTTGTTATCAAGAAGACAATTTGTAATTCCTAGATTTCAAAGAGAATATTCATGGGATAAAAAGAATTATCAGGAATTTTGGGAAGATATAATATCTGGGATTGAAGTAAATAATGAAGGAAAAATCACTAATAATCAGTATTTTTTAGGAACCATGTTATTTATTGGAAATTACACAGATGGAAAAGATAGTGAAATACAAGTTGTCGATGGACAACAAAGATTAACTACAATAACAATTCTATTTTCTGCACTTTCAGATTGTTTCAAACGAATAAAACAGGAAACTTTAAGTGAAAGAATATTTGAATACATTATGACTAGAGATGATGATGGGAATGATGTACGTGTTTTGAAAAGCAAAACACATTATCCATATTTTTCGTACTTCATTCAAGACAGAGAAAAGAGAATTAAGGAACAACCAGATTCAGAGGAAGAAAAATGTATTTTTGAGACATATAACTTTTTCAATTCCCAGTTAGAGGAAACAAAGCTTAGGGAGTCCTTTAAACGAAAAAATGGATACGAAGGAGTTGAAAAGGTAGAATATGTTGATTTATTAAAATCAATACGAGATCAAGTTTTGAATTCGGTTTTTGTGTCGATTTCAACAACTGATAAGGAGCAGGCAAATAAAATTTTTGAAATTTTAAATGCGAAAGGAAAAAGGCTAGCGCATATCGATTTAATAAAAAATAAAATTTTTGAAAAATTAAATACAATTGAACCTGCGGATTATGCTGAGATAACATGGGAAAAAATCAAGAAAAATTTGAATTCAGGAAATGAAAATGTTGGAATGGCAACTTTTTATCGTCATTATTGGGTTTCCAAGTATAAGAAATCATCTTCAAACGCATTATACGAAGATTTTAATAAAGTAGTAAAGGCAAATGATTATGGAAATTTTTTGGAGGATATGCTTAAAGGAAGCGAAGCATACATGAAAATAATAAATCCACAGAGAGAAGATTACAATAATAGAAAGGAGTATTTTTGGTTAGTTCAATCTTTAAAATGCTTAAATAATTATTTTAATATAGTTCAGACTCGTATTATTCTGCTAGCACTATATGATGTTAAAGAACGTAATATAGTTAATTCAAAGTTGTTTAAGTCAACTGTTTTGTTTCTAGAAAATTTTCATTTTGCATATAATGCTATTGCAGTGAAGAATTCTAATAGATTTGATTCAATTTATTCGAAGTCAGCGATTGCATTAAGAAAAGCAAAGAATTCGACGGAGGCCAGAATAATTATTGAAAACCAATTAATAAAACCATTAAAAAAAATATTTCCTAAATATGAAGAATTTGAGAAGAAGTTTGTAGAACTTACATTTTCTAAAAAGGATTGTTCATCAAATGTTAAGACAAAATATATTTTAAATAAATTGCATTGTTTGGCAGAATCTACAGAACTATTTGATGATAGTGGAAGTGTTGAACATATTCTTCCAGAATCATATGGTGGAGATTCTCTAAACATTGGAAACTTAATATTACTTGAAAGTAATATTAATCAGCAAGCAGGAGAAAAAGAATACGAAGAAAAGAAAAATTATTACATAAATTCTAAGTACAAAGAAGTACTTGACTTTTGTGACAAACATGATAAATGGGAAATGGAAGATATAATGGAAAGGGCAAAAACAATGTCAAAGATATATTATACATGTATTCTTGATATTGGATTAGAAATATAGTTATTAGAAATGGAACATAATACGTTAGATTACTACAACACCAATGCTAACGCTTTCGTTTCATCCACTCTCTCTGTCGATTTTTCACAAACCCAGGACAAGTTCCTGAATCTCCTTCCACCAATCGCATCCATTCTTGATTTTGGATGTGGTTCGGGGCGAGATACGAAGTATTTTCTGGATGCGGGAATGCAAGTCAATGCGACGGATGGATCGGAAGAGTTGTGCAGGTTAGCAAGTGAATATACAGGAATTCCGGTGCGGCAGATGCTGTTTGAGGATTTGGATGCGAAGGCGCAGTACGATGGTATCTGGGCCTGTTCGTCGATTCTGCATCTTCCGAAGGATGCGTTAAAGGATGTCTTAAAGAAGATGATAGCAGCGTTAAAGGAACACGGAATTATTTATACTTCATTTAAGTATGGAACGTTTGAGGGAGAACGTAATGGACGTTTTTTTACGGATTTTACGGAAGAGACATTTCGGGAATTTGTATCGGATGTGGACGAAATAAAGATTGAGGAATCGTGGATTACCGGAGATGTCAGACCGGGCAGAGGAGACGAGAGATGGCTGAATTTAATTCTGTGGAAAATTTGAATATGAATTTAACGGAATGCTTTTCGACAGATGTGATGACAGGCGGATTTGATAAGAGAATGTTTCTGTATTCTAAGTTGTCCAGCAGCATGAAGAAGGCGGATGGAGTCGACATTATTGTGTCATTTCTGATGGAGTCCGGTGTAAAGATGATACTAAAAGACTTGGATCAGGCGCTGCAACGTGGTGCGAAGATTCGTATTCTTACGGGAAATTATCTTGGAATTACGCAACCGTCGGCTTTGTATCTGATCAAAAGCAAGCTTGGAGATCAGGTCGATTTACGTTTTTATAATGATCCCAAGCGCTCATTTCACCCGAAGGCATATATGTTCCATTATCCTTCTTACAGTGAGATGTACATCGGTTCATCCAATGTTTCCAGAAGTGCATTAACTTCGGGAATTGAGTGGAATTATCGTTTTAATAGTATGACAGATCCTGAGAGTTATCAGAAGTTTTATGAAACATTTGAGGAGTTGTTTGAACATCATTCGATTGTGATTGATGATGAAGAACTTAAGCGTTATTCTAAGAACTGGCATCGCCCAGCGGTAGCGAAGGACCTGGATAAGTATGAACAGGAAGATGAGCAGGATACAAATGTGCGCATGATCTACGAGCCACGAGGCGCACAGATTGAGGTGCTTTGTGCACTTGAAGCGACGCGTGCGGAAGGAGCGAAGCGCGCTTTGGTGCAGGCGGCGACTGGTGTTGGAAAGACTTGCATTGCGGCTTTTGATTCGAAATCGTATGCGAGAGTTTTGTTTGTTGCTCATCGTGAGGAAATTTTAAATCAGGCGGCGACAACGTTTCATAATATTAGAAATTCTGATGACTATGGATTTTTCCGAGGAGCGGATAAATGTACGGACAAGTCTGTAATTTTTGCTTCGGTTATGACGCTCGGAAAATCGGAATATTTAAATGATGACTATTTCGCAAGGGATTATTTTGACTACATTGTGATTGATGAATTTCATCATGCCGTTAATAATCCGTATCGCAAGATTGTAGATTATTTTCAGCCAAAGTTTTTGCTCGGTCTGACGGCAACGCCGGAGCGAATGGATGGTAGAAATATCTATGAGATCTGCGATTACAATGTGCCTTACGAGCTTCCACTCGTGGACGCAATCAATAAGGGAATGCTGGTGCCATTTCATTATTATGGAATTTACGATGATACAGACTATTCCAAGCTGCATGTGGTAAAAGGCAGATATGATTCGGCAGAATTGAATGCAACCTATATAGGGAATGTGCATCGGCACGAGTTGATTTATAAGTATTACTGTAAATATGGTTCAAAGCGTGCATTGGGATTTTGTTGTACCAGGGAACACGCCGAGGAGATGGCAAAAGAATTCTGCAAACGTGGCATCCCAGCGGTGGCGGTGTATAGTGATGCGCACGGAGAATTTTCGGAAGACAGGGATGTTGCGATTGAAAAGTTAAAAAGCGGAGAGATTCGTGTGATTTTCTCGGTGGACATGTTTAATGAAGGTGTTGATGTGCCGTCAGTAGACATGGTGATGTTTCTTCGCCCGACGGAATCCCCGACCGTATTTTTGCAGCAACTTGGCCGTGGTTTGCGTAAAAGTAAGGGGAAAGAATATTTAAATGTTTTGGATTTTATCGGTAATTATCTGAAGGCGGGCAGGGTTCGTTATCTTCTTACCGGAAAGAACTTATCTGGTGACGGAGCATATGATCCGGCGGATCGTTCTGGTTATCCAGACGATTGCATGATTGATTTTGATATGCGCCTGATTGATCTGTTTGCGGAAATGGACAAAAAGCATCTTCGCATCAAGGATCAGATACGAAACGAATATTTTCGCGTGAAGGAACTGCTTGACAAGCGTCCGACAAGAATGGAGTTATTCACCTATATGGATGATGATGTGTACCGGCTGGCAATCAGTCATGCGGCGGATAATCCATTTAAGAGATACCTGGACTTCTTGAAAAATCTGGATGAATTGATGCAGGAAGAAGAGTCTTTGTATGGTGGAATCGGATGGGAGTTTATCAATCTGATTGAGAATACAAATATGTCCAAGGTCTATAAGATGCCGGTGCTGATGGCCTTTTATAATCACGGCAATGTTCGTATGGAAGTGTCAGAAGCGGAACTCCTAGATAGCTGGAAGGAGTTTTTCAACACAAGCACGAATTGGAAGGACTTGGATAAAGGGATTACATATCAAGATTACCTTGCAATTTCAGACAAGGAACATGTAAAGAAAATTATGCAGATGCCGGTGCATTTTCTGTTGAAATCAGGAAATGGATTCTTTGTGGAGAAAGATGGTGCGGCACTGGCGTTAAGTGAGAATCTACGAGAGGTAGTCGGTGATCCGATGTTTGCGGAGCATATGAGAGATGCAATCGAGTATCGTGCGATGGATTATTATCAAAGAAGGTATCAGGAGAAGAATGATGCTTAGAATTTTTGAAATATCATGAGGAGAGATATATGAGCAGATCGACAGAGTTTGTAAAAAATGCAATTGATGAATTGCAATATTATGTATACATATATTCAGATCCGGAGACGAAAATTCCTTTTTACATTGGGAAGGGGAAAGGTAATCGATGTTTTAATCATTTGTTTCAAACTGGCGAAAGTGAAAAAATAAAAAAGTTACAAGAGTTAAAGGCAGAAGGCAAAGAACCTGTAATTGAAATATTGGTGTATGGTGTCGATGAGGAGACTGCTTTTAAAGTCGAGGCTGCTGCGATTGATTTAATTGGAATTGATAATCTTACGAATATTCATAGAGGTCATCATTCCGGAAATTATGGACGAATTGATGTGGATGAATTAAATGCACGTTTTTCAAAGAGAATATTACATAGAGAAGATATTGATGAAAATGTGTTGCTAATAAGAATTAATCAACTATATCATTACGGAATGTCTGATATTGAACTTTATGATGCTACTCGTTCGTCGTGGGTAATTAATCAAGAACGAGCTGAAAAATTACAATATGCGTTTGCAGTATATGAGGGTATGGTAATGGAAGTTTATAAGATTACAGCGTGGCTTCCAGCCTATTCTACTATGAATACCAGAAACATTAGTGAGGAGATTTTGAAAAAGGACATTGAGGACAAACGAAAAGAGTTTGTTGGAGTTGTTGCACCTCCAGAAATAAGAGAAAAGTATATTGGAGCTATAGTTTCGGATTTATTTGTTAAAGGAAATGCAAATCCGATTATGTATTTGACAACTTAGGAATTGTTAATTATAAAGAAAACTAAGAAAAGATAACAACCTCAAAAGGAGTTCTTATGAATATTATTGTAGCAATTGATTCTTTTAAAGGCAGCCTTACCTCCCTCCAGGCAGGCACTGCTGCAGAACAGGGAATTCTCCGTGCGCTGCCGGACGCAACTGTATCCGTCAGGCCGGTGGCAGACGGCGGAGAAGGAACTGTGGCTGCTCTGGTATCCGGTCTTAAGGGAAAATATGTGACGATTCCGGTTACCGGTCCGCTCGGTCAGCCGGTGGAGGCAACCTATGGAATTCTGCCGGATCAGACAGCTGTGATCGAGATGGCGGAGGCCGCCGGGCTTCCTCTTGTTCCGCCAGAGGCGCGCAATCCGATGAAAACGACAACCTACGGTGTGGGGGAACTTATCCGCCATGCGCTGGATCAGGGGTGCCGGAATTTTATCATTGGAATCGGCGGCAGTGCGACAAACGATGGAGGTACCGGTATGCTGCATGCACTTGGCTGTCATTTCCGCAAAGCAGACGGAACAGATATCGCGCCGGGAGCCTGTGAACTGTCGGAACTTGCATCGATTGACTGTTCGGAACTTGATCCGCGTCTTGCCGAAAGCTACTTTGCAATTGCCTGCGACGTGACCAACCCGCTGTGTGGTCCGCAGGGGGCAAGTTTTATTTTTGCTCCGCAAAAAGGTGCGGATCCCGATATGGTTTTAAAGCTGGATGCCGCACTTTGGCATCTGGCAGATATTTCTGCGGAAGCACTTGGCAAAGATTTTCGCGACCAGCCGGGTGCCGGGGCGGCAGGAGGACTTGGATTTGCGTTTGCAGCGTATCTGCGGGGCTGTTTGCGGCCGGGCGTGGATATAGTATTGGATGCGGTATTGCCGGAGGAACAGTTGCAGGATGCCGATATCGTTGTAACCGGAGAGGGGCGTTTTGACGGACAGACCGCGATGGGAAAAGCTCCTGTCGGTATCGCACGCCGCGCAAAAGCACATGGCTGCAAGGTATTCGTGCTGGCAGGCAGCGTCGAGCCGGAAGGAGCGCATACTTTGCAGAAGGACAGGCCGCTGGTGGATGGTGTATTTTCCATTCTTCCGGGCGTGCTTTCGCTGGAAGATGCCATGCGTGAAGAGATTGCATATGAAAACATGCGTTTTACGGCGGAACAGGTATTCCGGATAGTTGCGGGCTGGTAGGCATAAGATCACTTTAAAAGAGCGGAACAGGGAGGAAAGTATATGGCAGAATTAAAATGTCCGCATTGTGGACAGGCATTTACTGTGGATGATACAGAGGTTAGTTCTATCATTCAGCAGATCAGAGATAAAGAATTTCAGAAGGATTTGAAGTCGCGAGTGTCCGAAATGGAAGAACACATGCGTGAGAAACATGAACTTGAGCTTGAAGCAAAAGAAAATGAGATTAAGACGAAGGATCGCGAGGCATACGAAAAAGAGATTAAGAAATTGCAGGAGCGATTGAAAAAAGAGGAAGCGAAAGTTACTTCTTTACAAAATAATCTAAACAGCAGTGAAGATAAAAAGAAGATTGCGGTAATGGAAGCTGTAAAAAAGGTGGAAGATGAAAAGCGCGATCTTGAGGGAAAGCTCACGCAGGAGAAGGATCGGGCACAGTTCCTTCTGACGCAAAAGGATGATGAAATTGCATATTATAAAGATCTGAAGACACGTATGTCAACCAAGATGGTCGGAGAGACGTTAGAGCAGCATTGTGAGATCCAGTTTAATCAGCTGAGAGCCACTGCATTCAGAAACGCTTATTTTGAGAAGGATAACGACGCAAGGAGCGGCAGCAAGGGCGATTATATCTACCGCGAATGTGATGAAAATGGCGTAGAAATTATTTCCATCATGTTTGAAATGAAAAATGAGATGGATGAGACTGCGACGAAGCATAAAAATGAGGATTTTTTCAAGGAACTGGACAAAGACCGGAGAGAGAAAAAGTGCGAGTATGCAGTCCTGGTATCGCTGCTCGAAGCAGACAGTGAGCTATACAACGGCGGAATCGTAGATGTTTCTTATAAATACGATAAAATGTATGTTGTGCGTCCACAATGTTTTATTCCGATGATTACGTTGCTTCGGAATGCTGCAATGAATGCGCTGGTCTATAAGCAGGAGCTGGAAGTGATCCGAAATCAGGATATTGATATCTCCAATTTTGAAGACAGCTTAATGCAGTTTAAAAATGATTTTAGCAGAAACTATAATATTGCGCATACTCATTTTGATAAAGCCATTGATGAAATAGATAAGACCATTGACCATTTGCAGAAGGTCAAGAAGGAACTTCTGGGATCTGATAATCAGCTTAGAATTGCAAACAATAAGGTGGATGAAGTCAGTGTAAAGAAGCTTACCAAAAATAATCCAACGATGCAGGCGAAGTTTAAAGAATTATGATCACAAAGGATAGAAAAATACATTTTGTATTTATTTTTCTATCCTTTTGTGCTATATTGGAAACAAAGATGGAGGGCTGCCAGAATGAAGGATATTTATTTAACAAATTATTCCGTTAAGGGGATTAAGACTTTGGATAAAACGGTTTCGTTGTCTTTTTATAAGAAGACAATCAATAAGGAGCCGGACACACAGGAATATAACATTAAGGGAATTTATGGTATGAATGGATCCGGTAAGTCTGGAATTGTGACTTCCGTGGAGATTTTGCGTAATCTTATTATTGATACAGGGTATTTGAATAATCCAATTACACAGAACCATTTAGACGCAATTGTCAACAAGAAAGTCGGGAAACTTTCGCTGGAAGCAGAGTTTATGGCAAAGAGTGGTGGAGAGTTGCTTCTTTATCAGTATGAAATCACTTTGTCAAAAAATAAAACAGGTAAATTTACGATAGCACAGGAATGTCTGAAGGGGAAAAAAGCAACATTAAAGAGCAGTTCTTTGGAAAAAATATATGAAGTTTGTGATGGAGAAATCATCTTTATTTATGGATCGGAAGAAGAGAATGGATTTGTGGCTGAAATTAGAAATAAGACAATGAATTTGTTGTCCACAGGTTCTGTGTCTGCATTAATTTATGATAAATTGTTATGTGCAGGGAGTGATAATTATTTCCTTTACAGGAAAGACAAAGTGGCGCAAGTAATAATGAATGCTGTTGGTATGCTATTTGCCTTAGGGCATAAGTTACATGTGTACTTAGATGAATCTGACGATCATAAACCGTATATGATCCAAAATACTATTCTTTCTTGTGATGATGCTGATTCACAGAATGCAAAACTGTATTCATTGATAGGTAATATTTTTGAGTTACAGAATGAAAACATAAGTGTAATATTCAGTAGCCGAAATATGATCACAAAGCTAAAATTTGAAAAATTTGTAGATACAATCAATAAATTATATGAATTTCTCCATATTTTTAAATCAGATCTGATGGGCATAGAAATTGATAAAAAAGAAAATGGTGACTTTTGGATGTGTGATTTGGTTATGGTGTATGATTCCTACAAAATTCATGCAGAATTTGAAAGCACCGGAATTAAGAAGCTGATTAAATTATTTGTGTATATAAGAGAAATGGTTCGCGGTGGAATTGTATTTATTGATGAATTTGATTCGAACCTTCATGATGTTTATTTGTGTGCATTGTTGGAATATCTGATGGAATATGGAGAAGGGCAGCTCTGTTTTACAACACACAATGTTGGACCGATGGATGTTTTGAAGCAACATAAAAAGTCAATTGACTTTTTATCAGAAGATCATCAGATTTATCCATGGAAGACAAATGGCAACTATTCGCCTTCAAAATTATACAGAAACGGTATGATAGAAGGCTCTCCATTTAATGTGGATGCAATTGACTTTATTGGAGTTTTTGGTACAGGCGAGGAGGATGAATAGTGGGGAGCCAGTTTATTTTTGTTGTTGAGACAAATAAGAAATGTCAGTCTGACTGGATGTATATTAAAGATACAATTGAGCATTTTTATACATTTGATGGAACACAGGTGAAATTAAGTACTGTATATATGGATGGACGGGGGAATTATAAGAAAAAGGAAAAAGATATTCAAAGCTTGATTTCACAATATAAGGCGGCTTCTAAGAAGAACCAGTCCAAGGTAATATATTGTTTTGACTGTGACAATTTTGACACGAATGCAGAGGATGAGAATTTCCTGAAAAATGCAAAACAATATTGTGAAGAAAATGGATATGAATTTGTTTGGTTTTGTAGAGATATTGAGCAGGTATATATAGGAAAACAGGTAGAGAAAAGCCAAAAACATACAGAAGCGGCGACATTTAAGGCAAAGAAGCTTATCATCAATGTGAATGCTGACAAGTTATTAAAAAAGAATTATTGCGTGAGTGCAAGCAATTTTATGAATATTATGGATCAATTTGAAGAATTTACACGAAAGTAGGATTGTAGAAAGGAACTCCTATGAATATATACGATGAACTGGAAAATTTAAAAGCGCAGGCCCGTTTAAATCCGGCACTGGCACAGGCTTTACTTGACACGAGAACAGTTTCCAATCCGGTTACTGCATTCTGTCGCATTGCGCAGGAAAACGGATGTACATTTTCGGCAATGGACCTTATATCTGCAGGGGAGGATTCTTATGCGGCGATGCGGCGTTCCACGAATGGTGGAGGGGAGAATTCTCCACTGTTGCAGGGGGAAGATGATCTGTATGAGATGTTTCTGGTGGAATTACTGTAGTGTTTGATTTCAATAGAAGAACATGATTTTTTAGAATAGGAGAACATATGAAACCCAGAACACCCAAAAGCATAGAATTATACAACAAACTACTCGACCGTGGTTACCCAAGGGAATTTTGTGAGCAGGTTTCCCTGAACCTGAACACGGACTGGACCGCGCAGCGCATGCTCGGCTATCTTTCCCATTACCGGAAGCTTCCGATGGAGGAAATCGCTGATGAGATGCTTGCGATTCTCAGCGACCGGAACCGGATCATGCAAAAGCATGAGCTTGAGAATACGAATGCGAAGTGGAACCAATTTATGATACAGGGATTTGAGGACTCGTCACAAAACGACGAAGAGGAGTAGATAGGCAAATCAACAAAGGAGTGTAGAATGCATACATTAAAGAAATTTATCAAATATTACGGGCCGTACAAAGCAGTCTTTTTTATAGACTTATTATGTGCAACAATCATCAGTCTTGTGGATCTGGCATATCCACAGATATTGCGTTCACTGACGAAAACGCTGTTCGTAGGAGAGGCGAAGCAGATTCTGTCTGCGTTAGGACCGATTGCTGCGTTGCTTTTTGCGGCATATGTTCTACAGACACTTTGCAAGTATTACGTGACATATGCGGGGCATATGATGGGTGCGCGCATGGAGCGCGATATGCGCAAGGAACTGTTCGACCATTACGAAAAGCTTTCGTTTTCTTATTATGATCAGCACAATTCCGGACAGATGATGAGTAAGCTGGTATCGGATCTGTTCGATATTTCCGAATTGGCACATCATGGCCCGGAGAATCTTTTTATTTCTCTGATCAAGATTGTGGGATCGTTCCTGTTTTTGTTTGTGATCAACTGGAGACTGGCGATTCCGATGCTGGTGCTCGTAGTTGTTATGCTGATTTTTTCCTATGGGCAGAACCGCAAAATGCAGGAGACGTTCATGGACAACCGCAGAAAAATAGGAGATATTAATTCCAGTCTGCAGGATACATTGTCCGGTATTCGTGTGGTGCAGTCGTTTGCAAATGAACGTATTGAACAGGAAAAATTTAATAAAAGCAATGAGGGATTTCTTGTTTCCAAAGACGCGAACTATCGTTGCATGGGAAGCTTTATGAGTGGAAATCTGTTCTTTCAGGGAATGATGTATCTCACAACACTGGTGTTTGGCGGATGGCTGATCGCACATGGAAAGATGGCGGTCGGTGATCTGGCGATGTATGCACTGTATATCGGCATTTTCATCAGCCCAATCCAGATTTTAGTAGAGCTTACGGAGATGATGCAGAAAGGCCTGTCGGGTTTTCGACGTTTCCTGGACGTGGTCGAGACGGAGCCGGAAATTGTGGATGTAGCAGATGCGCGGACCTTGTCTAATGTAAAAGGCAATGTCTGCTATGAGAATGTTTCTTTCCATTACAGCGATGATGATACGCCGGTTTTGGAACATGTTTCTTTTGAGATACCGGCAGGAAAATCGATTGCATTAGTCGGTCCGTCGGGAAGTGGAAAGACGACGATCTGTTCGCTGTTGCCACGTTTTTATGATGTGACAGGTGGACGGGTTACGATTGACGGAATTGATGTCAGAAAACTGACACTTGAGAGTCTGAGAAATCAGATTGGTCTTGTACAGCAGGATGTGTATCTGTTCTGTGGCAGCATCAAGGACAATATTGCATACGGCAGACCGGATGCGACGATGGAGGAAATCGTTGATGCCGCACGCAAAGCGAACATTCATGATTTCATCATGGAGCTGCCGGATGGATATGATACCTTCGTGGGAGAGCGTGGCACACGCCTGTCCGGTGGACAGAAGCAGCGTATTTCAATTGCGCGGGTGTTCCTGAAGAATCCTCCGGTTCTTATATTGGACGAGGCAACCAGTGCACTTGATAACGAAAGCGAGCGCTATATTCAGAAGAGCCTTGAGGAGCTGGCAAAAGACCGGACGACGATTACCATTGCGCACAGACTTTCTACGATCCGGAATGCGGACGAGATATTGGTTGTGGCGGAGAATGGAATCGCCGAGCGGGGAACGCATGAGGAACTTTTAAAGCAGGGTGGAATTTATGCACACTATTATGAGATGAGTTGATTAGGGGGAGCATATGAAATTAAAAGAAAAATGGAAAAAGAAATACATCGGCGATCGCAGCTTTTATCGCAGATATCTGCTGCTTGCAGTTCCGATGATCTTACAGAATGCAATCACAAATCTTGTGAGTTTTCTGGATAATATTATGGTCGGACAGTTGGGAACAGAGCAGATGTCGGGAGTTGCCATTGTCAATCAGTTGATTTTTGTGTACAATCTTGCGATTTTTGGCGCAGTGTCTGCAGCAAGCATTTTTGGTGCACAGTATTTCGGTCAGGGCAATCATAAGGGACATATGCATTCATTTCGCTTTAAGCTGTATGCGGCACTTTTGGTGACCATTCTGGCCATTGCATTGTTTGTGACAAAGGGCGCGGATCTGATTTCACTGTATTTGACGGATACTGCTGGAAACGGTGCGACGGAGCTTGCTTTGCAGTACGGACAGAAGTATCTGGCGATTATGATGATCGGTCTGATTCCGTTTGCGGTCAATCAGGCGTACGCGACGAATATCAAAGAGACCGGTCAGACGTTTGTTCCGATGATCGCGAGTTTTGTTGCGGTAGGAAGCAATGCGCTGTTGGATTATCTGTTGATCTTTGGCATAGGTCCGATTCCGAAACTTGGTGTGGAAGGAGCGGCAATCGCTACTGTGATGGCGCGTTATATTGAGGCTGCAATCGTTATCATCTGGGCACATGTGAAGCGGGAACAGAACAGATATCTGGAAGGTGCTTATGCAGGATTTGGTATTCCCTTGCAGGAGTTGAAAACAATTATCATCAAGGGACTTCCGCTGATGCTGAATGAAGTGCTGTGGGCGGCAGGAATGACAACGGTTACGCAGTGCTATTCGGTGCGCGGACTTGATGTTGTGGCGGGCCTGAATATTGCCACGACCATTACGAATCTGTTCAATATTGTTTACATACAGCTTGGTGCGTGCATCAGTATTGTGGTTGGACAGTACCTGGGGGCAGGACAGTTGGAAGAGGCAAAAGATGCGGACAACAAAATGATTGTGTTCAGTGTATTCTGTTGTGTGATCATGGCGTTGATCATGCTTCTTGTGGGAGGCTTTTTCCCATCTATTTACAATACTTCGGAGGAGATCAAGACGCTGGCGACAAGCTTTATTGCAGTGTCGGCAATCATTATGCCGTTCTGTTCGTTCAGCCATGCTTCGTATTTTACATTGCGTTCGGGCGGAAAAACGCTGGTGACGTTTCTGTTTGATTCCGTGTTTACATGGATTATTGTGGTGCCGATAGCATTTTTGCTGGCACATTATACGGGGCTTGGAATTGTAAGCGTTTACTTTTTGGTGCAGGCGACGGAGCTGATCAAAGTTGTGATCGGATACTGCATGGTGCGCAGCAATGTATGGGTTGTGAAAATCGTATGATATGTCTATTGACAAAGCCACAATGGAAATATATGATATAGGTATCAATTGATACCTACATTGGAGGGCATTCATGCCAGAAATGTTTCCGTATAGAAAGAAATAGGAGGTGCTTTCATGGACATGAAGACTATAAAAAGTGAAAAGCGTTTATGCACGTGTTGCATGGAAGAACATGAAGTGAAAACAGTTCTTGTCAGGGAGTATACGACTTTTAAAAATGTGAAAGTTATGTATGATGCGTCCTATTTATATTGTGATATAGTAGATGAACTGTATATGGATGAGCAACAGATGCAGGAAAATGATATAAAACTTAAAGATGCATACAGAAGAGAAGAAGGTCTTTTAACGTCAACACAAATTATCGGAATAAGAGAAAAATATAATATAAGTCAAAGGGACTTGTGTATATTGCTTGGCTGGGGAGAAAAGACAATTACCAGATATGAGAGTCATCAGGTACAAGATAAAGCACATGATACAATTTTGAAAAAAATTGATCAGGATCCGGAGTGGTTTTTAGCTTTATTAAGTGATGCAAAAAACAATTTGCCTATGGAATTTTATCAGAAGTATCATTCAGCTGCAATCAACTTGTATGAAGAAGATCAGGATGCTTATTTAAGAAAAGCGATTCAGGCCAGTTATGCAAAGTTTCAGGATAATGAACTTTATCATGGAAATACACCATTAGCACTTGACAAAGTTGTGGATGTGATCCGATATTTTGCAGCATCAAAAAATGTTACAAATCTTTATAAGGTTAAATTGGTGAAACTTATGTGGTATGCAGATGCTTTATCTTACAAAAAACGAGGGTATGCAATTACAGGATTGGTGTATCAGGCATTACCGATGGGAGCTGTTCCAGTAGGGCATAACTCGATTATAGATTTAAAAGATATACCTTGCAAAGAAGTTGATATGGGGGAGACAAACGCATATCATTTTTCTTTAAAGGGAAAACAAAAATTTTTAACATTATCAGATGATGATAAGAAGATTTTAGATATCGTAATTGAAAAGCTTGGAAAGTTGACAAAAAATGAAATTGTTTCATTTATGCACAAAGAACAGGCATATCAGAAAACTACACTAAGAGATGTGATTTCGTTTAAGTACGCCAAAAACTTACAAATATAATACTATTTTACCGATTTTGTGATATAATTTATGCATTACGCTGACCGCGCTTGTTATTTTGTGCAGCGGTGTTTCTATCGGATATGGAGATGCAGCAGGAGCGGAGCTTACCATCAGCGGATTTACATCGGCATATGGTGGATGGGTATCTGTTTTTACAGCAATTGCGATGTGCTGTTTCGCATTTTCTACGATTATTGGCTGGGGACTTTACGGTACCCGTTGTATTGAGTTTCTTTTTGGCTCCCGCGCTAACAAGTTGTTTATGCTTGTATATGCGCTGGTAGCCATTGTCGGCGCAACCATGAATTTAGGACTCATGTGGAGCATCGCAGAAACGTTCAACGGTCTTATGGTTATCCCGAACCTGATCGCAGTATTCCTGTTATCCGGTGTTGTTGTAAAACTTGTTAAAGAATACTTTGCGGGAGAGGGCAAAAAGCAGTAATTGCATGGCAATTACAAAGTTTTGGTTGTCCATTCCTCACAATTCCAGACATCCGTTACGATGTCTTCATAGAACTCAGGCTCATGGCAGACAAGAAGGATACTTCCTTTGTAGGCCATGAGCGCACGTTTTAATTCGTCTTTGGCATCGACGTCAAGATGGTTTGTCGGTTCATCTAAAAGAAGCAGGTTTGTTTCATGGTTGATGAGCTTACACAGACGTACTTTTGCCTGTTCCCCACCACTTAATACTTTCATCAGACTTTCAATATGTTTGGTCATCAGTCCGCATTTTGCTAAAGCGGAACGTACTTCATACTGGCTCATGGATGGAAATTCTTCCCAGATTTCTTCGATACAGGTGATATTTGTCTCGTATTTTTTCTCTTGTTCAAAATAGCCCGGGTACAGGTAATCGCCCAGATGCGATTTGCCAGAGTATGGCTTGATGTATCCCATAATGCTTTTTAGCAGTGTGGTTTTACCGATTCCGTTCGCACCGACCAAAGCGATTTTCTGTCCGCGTTCCATCATGAGATTTAATGGGCGGGAGAGTGGTTCATCGTAGCCGATGACAAGGTCCGTAGTTTCAAAAATAAATTTTCCCGGAGTGCGGGCTTCTAAGAACCGGAACTCCGGCTTTGGTTTTTCCTGCGCCAGTTCGATGACATCCATCTTGTCTAGTTTTTTCTGGCGGGACATCGCCATATTTCTTGTCGCAACTCTTGCCTTGTTTCGAGCAACGAAATCCTTCAGTTCGCTGATTTCCTGCTGCTGCTTTTTGTATGCTGCTTCAAGCTGCGCTTTTTTCACCTCATAAACACGCATGAAATCGTCATAGTTGCCGACATAGCGGGTCAGTTCGCCGTTGTCGATGTGGTAGATCAGGTTGATAACACTGTTGAGGAACGGAATATCATGTGAGATTAAGATAAAAGCATTTTCATAATCATTTAAGTAGCGTTTCAGCCATTCGATATGGGATTCGTCCAGGTAGTTGGTAGGCTCGTCGAGCAATAGAATATCTGGTTTTTCCAGAAGCAGTTTGCCGAGCAGGACCTTAGTTCGCTGTCCACCGGAGAGTTCCGTGACATCACGTTCCAGACCGATATCTGTCAGACCGAGTGCGCGCGCCACTTCCTCGATTTTTGTATCGATAATATAAAAATCATGGGAGTCTAAGGTATCCTGGATTTCACCAAGTTCTGTCATCATGGCATCAAGCTCTTCCGGCGTGGCATCACCCATATTGTCGCAGATGAGATTCATTTTTTCTTCGAGTAAAAAGAGACTGGAAAAAGCACTTTTTAACACATCATAGATGGTCTGGCCTTTTTCGAGGACGGCATGCTGGTCAAGATAGCCGACATGGATGTTTTTGGCCCATTCGATTTTGCCCTCATCCGGTTGAAGATTCCCGGTAATGATGTTCATAAAAGTGGATTTTCCCTCGCCATTGGCACCGACGAATCCGACATGTTCGCCTTTTAACAGGCGGAAAGTGACATCCTTTAAAATGGCACGGTCACCGAAACCGTGATTTAAATGTTCTACGTTTAATATACTCATAATTACCTCATTCATTCTGGATTTGTGTAAAAGTCTGCAAAGCATGCAAACAGCAGTATTTTACCATGAGAGAACGGTTTTGAAAAGAAAAAAGAAAGCATAGGTTTTGAAATGGTTTTGTGGTATAATAAATTGGCTTATGCTGACAAAAAGCAGAAAGAGGAAAACAGTTTTAATGAGTATCAGCAATGGTATACCAAAGGATTTTTATAAATTATTTAACAGCAAATATATGGAGTATTACCAGAAGTCGCTGGTAATGCTTTATGAGGAATCCAGTCAGGCGTACTCCCTGTTGGGACTGACCGAGGAAGAGTGTCAGGCAATCATCAATGAGATGGTCGCGGATAATACGTTAGACTGGAGCGAGGAACAGTACGAGGACGAAGGAAAACTGATCACTAAGTCCAATATGGCATCTATCATGCTCGGCAATCTGGAGGACTGGGGATGGTTGCGAAGAGATTATGATGAGCAGCTGAACAGTTATGTGGTGTCATTTCCGGATTACAGTCAGATGTATGTGGATTTGTTCCAGCGTCTGTACAGCGAGGCGGAAAGCCAGGAACGCGAAAGCCTGCTGTCGGTGTACAGTTATCTCTTTACGTACCGTTCTGCCAGAGAGAAGGACAATGATATTTTAAAAAGCGCATTACAGACTTCCAAAGCCCTTCTGCAGATGCTTTCCAATATGCAGGAGGGGATTCGTGGGTATTTTGAGGAACTTTCCAAAAAGAAAACATTCCTTGGAATCCAGGAAGTACTTGTGGAGGAAATTAACAATACAGACAGCAAAAAATATGCGATTCTTACAACCACAGACAGCTTTTACCGCTACAAGGAAGAAGTCAAAGAGTTACTGGATGCCAATCTTACAGAGACGCAGGAGCGGCAGCAGATGTATGAGGCAAAACGCATGGAAATCCAAAAGGATACCATCTTCTGGCACCGCAATGAGCGTCTGATCCAAAGCTGTGTGGATGCGCTGGATTTATTGTATCTGATCAACCGCGAGTTTGACGGAAGTGAGCGCAGATACAATCGTCTGATTGAACAGAAGAAGATTTTTGCAAAACGTGCAGCAGCGCGTATACGGTATATCCTTGTGGAAGGAGACATTGAGGAAGATCGCGCCAAGGTGCTGGTGAAGTTACTCAATGTTTCTTCGCACAAGGATGAGATCATCGAAAAGCTTGGTGAAGGAATGCGGTTTTCCTCAAGTCCGCGTGTCATCAAGGACCGCAGCTTCATGCGGCCACGAAACAGCGGAAGACGTGAATTTATGCCGCAGCTTCCTCCGGAAGAATTAGAAGAAAATGGACAGCTGGACGACTTTGTTGTAAAACCACTTTACACGAAGGGCGAAATCCGTGCATTCCGGGAGCAGAACGAGAAGGACGGTGTGTTCCATGTGACGGAAGATACGGTACACTCGGTGGAAGATTTAGAGAAGCTTCTGTTCGTATGGCAGGAAGAAACGGAAAAATACGATCCGAAGACCGAGATTGCCATCGACGAGGAATTTACTACAGAAGAAGGATTCCGGTATTCGGGATTTACGATATCAAAAAAGTAGCGTTCAATTAACAAGGGGAACTTATGGAAAACTATTTGGAAATGCTTTCTATTACGGAAGCGGATAAATTAAAGAAAACCATTGCGGCATTGTTCCGGCAGACCTGTATTTTACAGGAAAAATATGATCCGGTCACACTGGTACCGCGGGATAATGAACAATATGAAATCTGTGCGCGCCACCGCGTATTCATCGAGGAATATCTTTCTATTATGGGATGCGAGCTGGTGCATGACAGTGAGGAACACATTTTCCGTCTGGTCGGAGAAGGTGTGGATGTGGAAACACTCTCGAAGACAACTACGATCATCGTGCTTCTGACAAAGATGATCTACCGTGACAAAATCATGGGACACGGGCTGGCAGCGACTGTCACGAGTCTCGAAGAACTTCGCGAATATGGAAAGAATGCAAATCTGCTGAATCAGAGACTGACGGAGGCAGAGTGGAATGAGGCACTTTCCGTGATGAAAAAGCACCAGATCATTGATTATCCGGGTGCGTTGCGGGATTTAGAGAATCGGACACCGATTTATATTTACAGTACGATTAATTTGTACTGTAGTTCAGCGATGATGAACGAATTACTAGATGCATACAGAGAGGAGCTTGCGGCAGATGAAACAATCGAAGAAGATATTCACCCGGATGGTGCTCAATAACTGGGGTGGAATGAATCATGAAGTCATTTATTTCCATGAATTCGTCAACCTTTTCAGTGGAAAAAGCGGTTCCGGAAAATCGACCGCGATGGATGCCATGCAGGTGGTACTCTATGGAAGCATTGCAAGTGACTTTTTAAATAAAGCGGCAGATGATACAAAAAATAAGCGAAGTGTTTTAAGCTATCTGCGCGGTGAGCAGAAAGATGGTTCTGCCAACCGTGAAAATCAGGATTTTTATGCGCAGATCGTACTGGAGCTGGAAGATACCGGAACGCAGACGCACAGCTGCATCGGTGTCACATTCGAAGTGGGACATGCCGATCAGGATCTGCGCAAATATTATTTCTTCAGCCATGCCGGAAAATTTCCGGAGGACGATTATTTAGGAGCGGACGGACTGCCGTATTCGACAGCACAGATCCGTCAGCTTGTACAGTCCCGTGCAGGTTCCGGGGAAAAAGCCGGACGCATGAACATCAATCGTATTTATCCGACGAAAGAAGCATACATCAGCACCGTCAACGAAGTGATTTTCGGTTCAGTGAATGCGAGCCGTTTCAAGACCATGGAAAAAAGCGCAATCGCTCTTCGTATGGCAAACGGTACGGGACAGTTCATTAAAGATTATATGTTTCCAAAGAGCGAGGAAAACACGATTTCTGCCATCAGCGATCAGCTGGCGGCATACCGTGAGATTAAGGAGCGCGTGGAGACTCTGGAGAATCAGATCACGTTGCTGGACGAAATCCAGCAGCATGATCGTGCACTGACAATGGCGGGGGCAGACCTCGTCCGGGTGGAAGCGACGCTTCGCATCGTGGATATCGAAGATAAAAAAGTACAGTTAAAAGTCCGTCACGAAGAACTGGCAGAGATACAGAAAGCGATTGAAGAACTTCGCACACAGGCGAAGGAAATCCAGTTTCAGCTTACCGGAAAGAGAGAAGAACTTTCCAGGGTTCAGGCAGAACTGATCGCCACCGATTTTAAGAAAAAGGAACAACAGTTAAAACAGATCGAAGATACGATTCGATTGTGTGAGAGTGAGGTAGATGACTGGCAGAGTCTGACACTCCGGTTACAGAAATGGATCGACACAGATGGCATCACAGATTACGTGAGCAATTCCATCTATCATCTCATCGAGGATTTCGGAAAAGAGGAAGTCTCGCAGGAGATGATCGAAAAACTGCGCAATGGATTAAAAGATATCCATGAGATGATCAACGAGGAACTGGAAGACCAGAAGTCACAGTGCCGGAAAATTGAGCAGGAACACAGAGAAAAGAAAGAATACTTAGAAGATTTAAAGAGCGATAAGAAGCATTACAAGAGTGCATTAAAGGAAGTGCGCAGACGTTTGCAGGAAGAACTGTCGACCCGCTATCAGCAGACGGTGCATGTACATGTGCTGGCAGATCTGTTTGATATTACGGATGATGAGTGGAGAAATGCAATCGAAGGCCGTATGGGTCGCAGCAAGTACAGTCTTGTCGTGGAACCGCAGTATGCACTTGCAGCGGCAAAGATTTTCCGCAATATGAAAAAAGCAGAGTATGAAGTTGTCGATTTGCTGGATACGGCGGCGATTGAGCGGGATCAGCCAAAGGCGCAGGAAGGCACATTATACGATTGTGTGGAGACCGATCTGGATTATGTGGATTTGTGTCTGAAGCGTTATCTCGGTCACATTGTAAAATGTGATTCTGTGGAAGAACTTCACGATGTGAAAGACGGTGTCACAGCAGACTGCTATTCTTACAGTAATTATATGTACCGGCATCTGCGCCAGAAAGACTACCGTTACCAGACAATCGGTCGCAAGGTATCCATGACACAGATCCGTAAGCTCGAGGAAGAGACGGCGGAGTTGGAGGAACAGCTGATTGCTTTGCGGCAGGAAGTTGCAACTTTACAGCCTGTCAATGAATTGGAACGTTTGCAGAATCTGACGTTTGAGCGTATTGCGCAGATGGCAGGAGCACAGAAACGACTGAGTGAATATCAGACGCAGGCAGAACAGTTAAAACATGAAATTGCGGACATGAAGGAAGGCATCTATATCAGGCAGTTGCAGGAGCAGGAGCGTAGCCTAAAAGAAGCAATCCGGGAACTGGAAACCCAAAGCGGAGAGGTTCAGGATAAACGCAATGAGAAGGAGCGAAAGCTCGGTGGCAAGGAGCGGGATATTCAGGACCGCACAGAAGAGTTAGAGCTGTTGCAGGAAGGCTTTGTCCCGAATGAAGAACTGCAGGCCAAGGTGCTTGAAGAGATTGAAAACGGCCGCACATATGTGCTGAGAAAAGAATCGCTGGCAAAGAAAGCACAGTTGGAAAAAACGCAGGAAACAGAAGAAGAGGCAAGAGGAAGAGCGCGTACAAACTTCAATAAGACCTATCCATCCTTCAATTTCGGAGGAATGGAAAAAGACAACCGTGTCTATGACGAACTGCTTGAACAGTCAAGAAACAATTTTGAGCCGGAGTACAAAAAACAGTTTGATGACCAGTATCAGCTCGTATATAAAATGTTGCGTGAAAATGTCATTGCAACGATTCACAGTGAAATCAAAGGTGCCAAAAGACACCGCAGGGAGATCAATGCACTCCTTGCAAAAATCTCATTCTCCGACAGTATTTATCAGATCGATATTTTACCGACGGATGATGAGAACCGCCAGTTCTATGACATGCTTACCGCAGAAGAACTGGATATGAAAGTGATGGATCGTGATCTGGATGGACAGATAAGTTTTGGGGAGGACGCGTTCTACCAGAAATACGAGACACAGATCCGCCGTCTGACGGACAAGTTCATGCCACCGGTGGATGAGGATGCATCAAACCGTGACAAACATCGCAAAGAGATGGAAAAATACGCTGATTACCGTACCTATCTGAAATTCAGCATGTACGAACAGTCGGAAGACGCAGATGGTAACATCAAGAAAAATTATGTCGATGATATGGCAGGAAGAGATTCCGGTGGTGAGGGACAGAACCCGAAATACGTTGCATTGTTTGCAGGTTTTGCCATGCTTTATATGCAGCAGAGCAACCGCGAGTCAAAAATCCGCCTTGTACTTTTGGATGAGGCTTTTTCCAAGATGGACAAGGAACGAAGCGAAGTCTGTCTGCATTATGCAAGACAGCTTGGTCTGCAGCTTGTGGTCTGCGTGCCGGATGAGCGTCTGCAGTCACTGATCCAGAATGTGGATTGTGTCTATGCATTCCGCAGACTTAAGAACCGCATTTCTATGATTCATATTAATAAGGGGGATTACCTGAAGATGTTAGAGGGCGACAGCGAGAAAAAGGTTAAAAATGCGTTAAAATAATAATAATTATACGAAAATTTGCGAAGTAACTAGGAATTTTATCCTACATATGATAGGATAGTTTTATAACAAAAATGTAATATGAAGGGGGATACTTTTATGGCAAAAGAACTAGTTGCAATGTTGCTTGCCGGAGGCCAGGGTTCCAGACTCTATGCATTGACACAGAAACTTGCAAAACCAGCAGTACCGTTTGGTGGAAAGTACAGAATTATTGATTTTCCACTTTCTAATTGTGTAAATTCGGGCATTGATACCGTGGGAATTTTAACCCAGTATCAGCCGTTTGTTTTGAATGAGTATATCGGTAATGGTCAGCCGTGGGATCTTGACCGTCTTTACGGTGGTGTACACGTACTTCCACCTTATCAGAAGGCATCAGGATCTGACTGGTACAAGGGAACTGCGAACGCAATTTATCAGAATATCGCATTTATCGAGCGTTATGATCCGCAGTATGTCATCATTTTGTCAGGAGATCAGATTTGTAAGCAGGATTACAGTGATTTCCTTGAGTTCCATAAGGAAAAAGGAGCGGAGTTCTCTGTAGCGGTAATGGAAGTTCCGTGGGATGAGGCATCCCGTTTTGGACTGATGGTTGCAGATGAGAATGACCGCATTACAGAGTTCCAGGAGAAACCGAGGAATCCAAAGTCGAATCTTGCATCTATGGGGATTTACATATTTAACTGGGATATTTTGAAAAAATATCTGATTGAAGACGAAAAAGATCCGAATTCAGAAAATGATTTTGGTAATAATATTATTCCAAACCTTCTTCGCGATAACCGCAAGATGTATGCTTACCACTTTAATGGATACTGGAAAGATGTAGGAACCATTCCGTCTCTCTGGGAGGCAAATATGGAAGTTCTCGATCCGGAACACAGTGGAATCAACCTTTTTGATGAGAACTGGAAGATTTACAGCAGAAACAGTGGAATGACCGGTCATCGTATCGGTGAAGATGCAATCGTAGAAGAGTCGATGGTGACCGATGGTTGCAACATACAGGGAACGGTAAAACATTCTGTTTTGTTTTCCGGTGTAACAGTTGAAAAAGGGGCCGTGGTAGAAGATGCTGTTGTCATGGGTCGGACAACCATTAAGTCCGGCGCAGTTGTAAAACATTGTATTCTTGCAGAGAATGTAATGGTTGAAGAGAATGCAGTGGTCGGACAGAAACCGGCAGATGGCAGTGTTGGAGAAGTTGCAACTGTAGCTTCAAATGTAACGATCGGAAAGAATGCCAAGATTGGACCGAATGCAATGTTATATGAAGACGTGAAGGAGGGCGAGCAGCATGATTAGTTCAAAGGCAGAGGCACTGGGAATCATTTTCCCAAACAGTTATGATTCCTTAGTACCGGATTTGGTGTCGGAGCGTTTGATGGCCTCCATTCCATTTGCCAGCAGATACCGTATGTGTGATTTTATGATTTCCTCTATGGTGCACTGTGGCATTGATAATATTTCTATTTTAGTACGTAAGAATTATCACTCACTGTTAGACCATCTCGGCAATGGACGTGAGTGGGATTTAGCAAGAAAAAATGGTGGATTGAACATTGTTCCTCCATTTGCACAGAAGCAGATCAAGGTATTCTCCGGAAGAATCGAAGCGTTAGAGAGTATTCGCGGATACCTGATAAAACAGACTGAAAAATATGTGATTCTCAGCGATGCAAACATTGCGGTGAACTTTGATTTTAACGCATTGTTAGATGCACATATCAAGAGCGGTGCGGATGTCACAATGGTATACCGCAAGCAGGAGATTCCGCAGTCTCTCATCCGTCAGAGTACTGCCGGTATGGATCTGTACTATGCGCTTGGCATCAATGGAGATCGCGTAAGCAAGATTTACATCAATCCAAAAGAAAGCGGAGAGATGAATTTCAGCCTGAATATTTATGTGATCGACCGGGAACTTCTGATACGCATGGTGGATGAAGCTTATTTGCACGGAGACGTATATTTTGTCCGTGATATTCTCGAAAAGAAGATTGACCAGTTAGATGTCAGAGGATTCTGCTACGATGGATATGTGGCACACATTCATGACATGAACAGTTATTTCGAAGAGAATATGCGGCTTCTCAAAGAGGAAAACATCAATGCACTTTTCTCCGGAAACCAGATCTATACAAAGATTCGTGATGATAACCCGACTCGTTATATCAATGGTGCAAAGGCAAAGAATGTCATGGTTGCTGACGGTTGTGTCATCGAAGGTGAAGTCGAGAACAGTGTTCTGTTCCGAGGCGTCAAGATTGGAAAAGGTGCAAAGGTCAAGAACTGCGTGCTGATGCAGGATACCGTGATTGAGGACAATGCAAGTGTAGAATATGTTATCACTGACAAGAACGTTACGATTTCCGAAGGCAAGTCGCTTACCGGTAACGATACGTTCCAGGTATATGTAGCAAAGGGACAGGTTGTTTAGCTAATAAAAACAAATTATAGCTTTCCAAATAATACATAGTCTGTTATAATGTACAGAGAAAATTACCGAGGAGGCATTGTATTTATGGCTGATAACAGAAAAACATTTAAGATAAAATCAGACCAGGTTGGCGATGTGCGTGTCGCAGACGAAGTCGTTGCAATTATTGCTGGTCTTGCCACAACGGAAGTTGAAGGTGTAAGCTCTATGGCTGGTAATATTACCAACGAGATTGTGAGCAAGCTTGGTATGAAGAATCTTTCCAAGGGAATTCTTGTAGAAGTGATGGAGAACGAAGTCAAAGTTGACGTCGCAATCAATATTTCTTATGGTTACAGTATTCCGGAAGTGTCTTCTAAGGTGCAGGACAAGGTGAAGACTGCAATTGAGAACATGACAGGTCTGAATGTAGCAGTTGTCAATGTTCGTATCGCAAGCGTTGATATGGCAGGAGACAATTAAAACATACGATAGAATAAAGGATGTCTGTTCATGGACATCCTTTATTATGTTGCACGATATTCAATAAAGACATGTAGCGTCGGCCTTTATAAGCTGATGTTTTAAGACGGGGAGAGAAAATGACAAGAAGACAGTTAAGAGAGAACGTATTTAAGATGCTTTTCCGTGTGGAGTTCCATGATGACAAAGAGTTGCCGGAGCAGCTGATTTTGTTTGAGGATGAATTGGAACCGATCAGCGAAGATGAGAAGATTTATATGACCAACAAGTATAAGGATATTTATGCGCACATCGAGGAACTGGATGCTGCAATCAATGAAGTATCCAAGGGATGGAAGACAATCCGTATGGGAAAAGTAGATCTTACATTGATTCGTCTTGCTGTATACGAGATTCGTTTCGAGGAAGAGATTCCGGTCAAAGTATCCATCAACGAGGCAGTTGAGCTTGCCAAGAAATATGGAACGGATGATTCACCGGCGTTTGTGAACGGAATCCTTGCAAAATTCGCATGACAAAGAATATATACTCTGTAGGGCAGGTAAATTCTTACATCAAGAACATGTTCGCTCAGGATTTTATGTTGCAGTCCATTAGCGTCAAAGGGGAGGTGTCCAACTGTAAATATCATTCGAGTGGACACATTTACTTTACAATAAAAGATGCCGGTGGAGCGCTGAAAGCCATCATGTTTGCCGGAAACCGCAAGGGACTTCGATTTCAGATGAAAGATGGTGACAAGGTAGTTGTCACAGGTTCTGTAGAAGTCTTTGAGCGTGACGGTGTATATCAGATTTATGCCCGGAAGATTGAATTAGATGGTGCAGGCAATCTCTATCTGAAATTTGAGCAGCTGAAGCAGGAGCTCGAGGAGATGGGAATGTTTGCAGAAGAATATAAGCAGCCGATTCCAAAGTATGCTCATACCATCGGTGTGGTGACCGCACCGACCGGCGCAGCTGTGCAGGATATCCGCAATATTGCGGGACGCAGAAATCCATATGTGCAGTTGATTTTATATCCGGCTTTGGTACAGGGAGAAGGCGCAGCCCCATCTATCGTCAATGGAATCCATGCGTTAGAACGTCTTGGCGTGGATGTGATCATTGTCGGCAGAGGCGGTGGTTCGATAGAGGACCTGTGGGCTTTTAATGAAGAAATTGTGGCCAGAGCCATCTTTGAATGCTCTGTGCCTGTGATATCAGCGGTTGGCCATCAGACAGACTGGACGATCGCTGATTATGTTGCAGATTTGCGGGCGCCTACACCTTCTGCGGCAGCAGAACTTGCAGTGTATGATTATGCACAGACAAAAACGGCATTTGTACAGATCCGCCAGCGGCTTGACCGGGAACTTCGCAGGAAGCTTACGTTGTCCCGCACAAAATTAGAGCAGCAAAAGATGCGGTTGCGTTATCTGAGTCCACAGAACCGGCTGAATGAGAACCGCAGAAGAACACTCGACTATGAGGAGAAACTTACACAGGCAATGAGTGCATTGATTCAGGAACGAAGACATCAGCTGTCCCTTTTGGCAGGAACACTTGAGAGTTATTCCCCGGCGAAGAAGCTGAGCATGGGATATGCATTCGTGCAGGCAAAAGACGGGCATGCATTGCGCAGTGTTAAGCAGGTAGAACCAAAGGATGAAATCACAGTATATCTGCTGGATGGTGAGATTTCAGCCACAGTTTTAAAAAAGAATCCGAAGGAAAGTAAATAAGATGGCAAATAACACGGATAATAAAAATGAAAAGACAGGACTGGAAGAACGTTTTTCCATGATAGAGGATATTTTAGGAAAGATGGAAGATGAAGACGTGACGTTGGACCAGTCGTTTGATTTATATAAGCAGGGAATCGAACAGATCAAAGCGGCCAATGCAGATCTTGACCGTATCGAGAAAGCGATGCTGGTGATAAACGAAGACGGGGAATTGGAGGAATTCTAATGGACATTGCAAAGGAAATTGCGGTGCGGGCCGCAGATATCGAACAGAGAATTCAGATGTATCTTCCGAAAGCAGAAGGATATCAGCATACGATTTTTGAGGCGATGGATTACAGTGTCACTGCAGGTGGCAAGCGGCTTCGACCGATGCTTATGGAAGCTTCCTATGAGATGTTCGGTGGAACGGATCCGAAGATTGTAGAGCCTTTCATGGCGGCAATCGAATGTATTCACACGTATTCGCTGGTACATGATGATCTGCCGGAGATGGATGATGATGCATACCGCAGAGGTAAGCTGACGACACATAAAAAGTTCGGACAGGCGATGGGTGTGCTCGCAGGCGACGCACTTTTAAACTATGCGTTTGAAATTGTTGCGAAGGCACTCGTAGCACAGTCGGGAGATGCAAAAGCAGCCAAAGCATTTGAAGTTTTAGCATGCAAAGCAGGCATCTATGGTATGATCGGCGGTCAGGTCGTCGATGTGGAGAGTGAGAAAAAGAACGAGACCGTGGAGCGGGAACGTCTGGATTTCATATACCGGCTGAAGACCGGAGCACTGCTTGAGGCTTCCCTGATGGTAGGTGCAATCCTTGCCGGAGCAGACGATGCGCAGGTAAAGAAAATGGAAGATGCCGGAACGAAGCTTGGACTGGCGTTCCAGATTCAGGACGATATTTTGGATGTCACAAGTACCGTGGAAGTACTCGGCAAACCAATCGGCAGTGACGAGAAAAATCAGAAGGCAACTTATGTGTCTTTTGAAGGAATTGACAAAGCAAAACAGGATGTGGCGCTTTTTTCAGAGGAAGCGGTAGCGATACTTGAAGAATGCAGTGGAGAGCATGCATTCCTGCGGGAACTGTTTTTATATCTTATACACAGGGAAAAATAAGTTATTTCGAGGTAATAATGGTTTTAGATCAGATACAGAATGTAAATGATATCAAAAATCTAACAGAAGAAGAAATCGATACACTGCAGGATGAAATTTGTACCTTTCTTGTAGAATCGATTGCGAAAACAGGTGGTCACCTGGCATCGAATCTTGGTGTGATCGAACTTACGATGGCACTTCATTTGTCGTTTGATCTGACAAAAGACAAGATTGTCTGGGATGTCGGACATCAGTCGTATACGCACAAGATTCTTACCGGACGAAAGGATGGGTTTGAACATCTTCGCGAGTATGGTGGAATGAGTGGATTCCCAAAGACAGAGGAATGCGAGGCGGACAGTTTCAATACAGGACATAGTTCCACCTCTATCTCGGCTGGATTGGGACTGGCGGAGGCCAGGGAAATCACAGGACAGGATTATTTTGTCATTTCAGTCATCGGTGACGGGGCTCTGACTGGCGGGATGGCGTTCGAAGCATTGAACAATGCGTCCCGGATGAAGACGAATTTTATTATAGTGTTGAATGATAATAATATGTCCATTTCGGAGAATGTCGGTGGTCTCAACAAATATCTGAACGATTTTCGCACAGCAGACGCATACATGGATTTGAAGGATGGCGTGGTCAATTCTTTAAGCAAGATTCCGGTTTACGGGGACCGCATTGTGCGCAAAATCCGCAATGCCAAAAGCGGAATCAAGCAGTTGTTTGTTCCGGGAATGTTTTTTGAAGAGATGGGGATTACTTATCTTGGACCGGTTGACGGATCGAACATTAAAGCGATGCGCCGTGCCTTTGCGGAGGCGAAGCGTGTAAGAGGACCGGTACTCGTGCATGTTCTTACGAAAAAGGGCAATGGATATGTCCCGGCGGAGCGGCATCCGGCACGTTTTCATGGTACAGCACCGTTTGACATTGAAACAGGTGTACCGCTGCACAAACAGAGCAAGGCACATTATACGGATGTGTTCTCGACCGTTATGAAAAAGATGGGCGAGCGGGAACCGAAGCTTGTAGCAATCACCGCTGCGATGACAGATGGAACAGGACTGAAACGGTTTCGCAATTTGTATCCGGAACGTTTCTTTGATGTGGGAATCGCGGAGGAACATGCAGTGACGTTTGCAGCAGGTATGGCAAAAAGCGGATTGAAACCGGTATTTGCAGTGTATTCGTCTTTCCTGCAGAGAGCATATGATCAGATTTTGCATGATGTATGTCTGCAGAAGCTTCCGGTTGTATTTGCCATTGATCGTGCGGGATTAGTCGGAAAAGACGGTGCGACGCATCAGGGAATCTTTGATTTATCGTATCTTGCAACGATCCCAAATCTGACAATCATGGCACCGAAGAATAAATGGGAACTATCCGATATGCTTAAATTTGCCATTGCAGCGGATACGCCGATGGCAATCCGTTATCCGCGTGGTGATGCCTGTGATCTGTGGAAAGAGAAACGGGCACCAATCGAAAGCGGGAAGGCGGAAGTTCTCTGTGAGGGAACGGAAGTTGCACTTTTTGCAATCGGGTCGATGGTAGAGACGGCCTGGAAAGTTATGGAGAAATTACAGGAGCGTGGCATATCAGCGACGGTAGTCAATGCGCGTTTTGCGGCGCCTTTGGATAAAGAATGCATTTGTGGTCTTGCACAAAAGCACCGGCTTTTGGTAACATTAGAAGAAAATGTGGCAAGCGGAGGCATGGGTGAGCATGTGGCAGCACTGCTGATGGAAGAACAGAGCAGAATTAAACTCCTTCGAATCGCTGTGCCGGATACGTTTGTGGAACACGGAGATGTGGACACACTCTATCGCGTGCTTGGCATGGATGCGGATACAGTGACGAACAGAATATGTGAGGGATTATGAAAGAACGTTTGGATGTTTTATTGGTAAGTCGCGGGCTTGCGCCTTCGAGAGAAAAAGCCAAGACAATGATTATGGAAGGCAATGTATTTGTCAATAATAACCGTGAGGACAAAGCGGGCAGCACTTTTCCGGATGACTGCAAGATCGAGATTCATGGAAATACATTAAAATATGTCAGCCGTGGCGGATTAAAGTTAGAGAAAGCCATGACACATTTTGGAATTACATTGGACGGAAAAGTCTGTATGGATATCGGCGCATCGACCGGTGGCTTTACTGACTGTATGCTGCAGAACGGTGCGAGCAAAGTTTATTCCGTGGATGTTGGATATGGACAGTTCGCATGGAAGCTCCGTCAGGACCCGCGGGTTGTGTGCATGGAGAAAACGAATATCCGTTATGTGACACCGGAAGATATCGATGATGCACTGGATTTCGCATCGGTGGATGTATCTTTTATTTCCCTGACGAAAGTCTTAGGACCGGCCAGAGCATTGTTAAAAGACAATGGCCAGATGGTATGCCTGATCAAGCCACAGTTTGAGGCGGGCAGAGAAAAGGTCGGCAAAAAAGGCGTGGTGAGAGACAAGGCAGTCCATGAAGAGGTCATTAATAAAGTCATAGACTTTGCTTTGGAGATCGGGTTTTCCGTCCACAATCTGGAGTATTCTCCAATCAAAGGACCGGAAGGAAATATCGAATATCTGGTATACATTGAGAAGACCAGCGAGGCGGTAAAGGAGGAATCCGTGGATGTACATGCAGTGGTGGAAGCTGCCCACGGAGAGTTGGATAAATAATGCGTAATTTTGTACTGATTACAAATATTTATAAAGACCGGGAGCTGCGCCTTTCCCACCGGATTGTATCATATATTCAGGATCGGGGCGGACGGGCAGAAATCTGTGTCAGCAATATCGAAGGTGTCATGCAAAAAGACTTTGAACTGTCGGAAATTCCGGAGGATACAGAATGTATCATTGTACTGGGTGGCGACGGAACACTGATCCGCGCGGCAACGAAAGTCGAGTCGTTACATATTCCACTCATTGGTGTGAATCTTGGTACACTGGGATATCTGTGTGAACTGGAAGAAACTTCGGTGTTTGAGGCAGTGGACCGGCTGATGGCAGACAATTATATGATTGAGGAACGCCTGATGTTAAGCGGCAGTAAAACAGGGGAGATACCGCAGCTGGCATTGAATGATGTGGTCATTCACTGGAGCGGTGATATGTCTATGCTGCAGCTGCATGTGACGGTCAATGGAAAGTTCTTGACAACGTACCATGCGGACGGCATTATTGTTGCGACCCCGACCGGATCGACCGGCTACAATATGTCTGCCGGAGGACCAATCATTGATCCGAAAGCGCGGATGATGCTTTTAACCCCGATCAATGCACATGATCTGAATGGACAGAGTATCGTGCTTAGTGCAGATGATGTGGTGGAAATCGAGATGGGAAGCCGCCGCTTTCAGAAGGATGAGAAGGCGTGCGTCAGTTTTGATGGGGATACTACGGTTCATCTGAAAGTGGGAGACCGTATCAGGATTGCAAGCAGCAACAGTGTAGTATCCATATGTAAACTCAATGATCAGAGTTTTCTTGAGATTCTTCGAAAGAAGATGCAAAGATAGGAGAGGGAACATGAAGACGAGAAGACAGGCAAAGATACTCGAATTAATTCAGCGAAATGATGTGGAGACACAGGAAGAACTTTCCGCATATCTGGTGCGGGAGGGATTTCAGGTGACACAGGCTACGGTATCCCGTGATATCCGGGAACTGAAACTGACAAAGATTGCCATGGACAATGGAAAGCAGAAATACGCAGTGATCACGGATGCGGATTCCGGCATGATGGAAAAATATGCCAGAGTGTTGCGCGAAGGATTCATTTCCATGGATCTGGCAAAGAATATTGTAGTGATCAAGACGGTCTCTGGTATGGCGGGAGCTGTCTGCGCGGCAATTGATGCAATGAAATTTCAGGAGATGGTCGGTTCCATTGCGGGGGATGACACCATCATTTGTATTATCCGTGATGACGAGGAAGCAGTCAAAATTATGAAAAAGCTTCGCAAAATTGTAGGCAGGTAAACATAGTAAGACTTTGGGAGAGTAGAAGGAGAGCGTATGTTACAAAATCTACATGTGAAGAACCTGGCATTGATTGATGAGACCGAGGTGGAGTTCGGACCGGGACTTAACATCTTATCCGGAGAGACCGGAGCCGGAAAATCGATTATCATCGGATCAATCAACCTTGCTTTGGGAGAAAAAGTCCAGAAAGAAATGCTGCGTGATAACGGAGAATCCGCTTTGGTGGAACTGATCTTTTTTGTGGAAGATGCAGACACCATCGAGGCCATCCGTGCGTTGGATATCGAGATGGAGGACGATACGGTAATTTTAAGTCGCAAAATTACCGGAGGCCGTGCAATCGGCAGAATCAACGGAGAGGCCGTATCGGCTTCGAAAATGAAAGCCGTTGCATCTCTTCTGATTGATATTCACGGGCAGCATGAGCATCAGTCGCTGCTTTCGAAGAAAAAACATTTAGAGATTCTTGATACTTTTGCAAAAGAATCCCTGGGTGACAAAAAAGAAAAACTTGCACAATGCTATCAGGAATACCGCAAATTAAAAGACGAATTGGAACATGCCAATCTCGACGGCGAGGAGCGTGCAAGAGAATTGTCGTTTTTAGAGTATGAAGTCAAAGAAATTGAAGATGCACAGCTGACGGTCGGCGAGGATGAAGAACTTGAGGCGGTTTTCCGGAAGTATTCCAATGGAAAGAAAATTATGGATGCCGTAGGTGCTGCCAATGCGGCGACTTCCGAGGATGATGAGAGTGCATCGGAGCGTATCGGACGCGCACTTCGTGAACTATCGTCCGTGTCTGCTTACGATGAGCGCGTGAAGGAGATGGAGGAGCAGCTGACAGAGATTGATAATCTTCTGAGCGATTTCAATCATGAACTTGCTTCTTATCTATCGGACGAAGAGTTTGATGAAGAGACGTTCTATGAGACAGAGAAACGTCTGGATCTTATCAATCATCTGAAATCCAAATACGGAAATACGATTGCAGACATTCTGAAATATGGCGAAGAGAAAGCGGAGCGGATCACGGTATTAAATGATTACGATGCCTATCTTGCCGGACTGCAGAAAAATGTTTCGGAGAAAGAAAAACAGCTTGAACAATTGAGCCGGAAAGTATCTGACATTCGAAAAAAGGAAAGCAAAAAACTCACGGAATCCATTAAAAATGCATTGCTGGATCTGAATTTTCTGGATGTGCAGTTTATGATGGAATTTGCAGAGACCGATTATACGGCAAACGGAATCGATGATGCGCAGTTTTTGATTTCCACGAACCCGGGTGAACCGGTCAAACCGCTTGGAAAAGTGGCGTCCGGCGGAGAACTTTCCCGTATTATGCTGGCAATCAAGACTGTGATGGCATCGGACAAGATTGGTACACTCATTTTTGATGAGATCGACAGTGGAATCAGTGGCCGCACCGCACAGATGGTTTCCGAGAAGATGAACGCCTTAGGACGCAGTCATCAGATTATCTGTATCACGCATCTGCCGCAGATCGCAGCGATGGCGGATTCTCATTTTCTCATTGAAAAGTCTGTGGAGAATCAGGCAACTGTATCAAAAATCCATAAGCTGACCGATGAGGAGAGTGTCGAAGAACTGGCCCGCATGCTCGGCGGCGTGGAGATTACGGACACCGTTTTGGAAAATGCGCGCGAAATGAAACAAATGGCTTACATGAAAAAGTAAATGACACCGCATACTATAACTATCACCGACAGGAGGTAGCATGGTATGCGGTCTTTTTATGCGCGTTTGTTCAAAAATCTCATAGGAGTCTATTTGTGTGTGCTCGGGTGCTTTGCCTATATTACAATGATGAATGCAATTCCGGGACACGTATATCTCGAAGAAGGGGAGAGTCTTGCTTTGGACCGGATGATTCCGGTATCGCTCGCGGTGCAGGACGATACCAGAAGCGTGATGTCGGATATCGGGGAGAAGACGTACCGGGAGTTAAAGTCACAGAAACCTGATGCAGCGGTGCAGCAGTTGGCAAAAGGAAGTCATGATGTGGTCTGCTATCTTTTTGGCGTTTTCCCGATTAAAGAAGTGGAAGTGTCCGTGGTTGAAAGCCGGCAGGTACAGGCGGCGGGACGTGTGGTCGGCATCTATGGGGCAACGAACGGTGTGCTTGTCTTAGGAAGCAGCCCTGTGGAGACGGTAGATGGAAGTTACAGGGAACCGGCGGAACATATCGTATTTGCAGGAGACTATATTACAGCGGTGAATGGGAAGACCATTTCGGAGAAAGAACAGCTTATAGAACAGGTCAATGAAACCGGTGCAAATAAAATGACACTGACCGTATGGAGAAATGGAACATCTGTGGATGTGGCACTGACCCCTGTCGAGACAAAAGAAGCATATATGTTGGGACTCTGGGTTAAAGATGATATGGCGGGTATCGGCACGCTGACCTATTACGATAAAGATGGAAATTTTGGTGCACTGGGACATGGAATCGGTGACGGAGAGACCGGGGAGCTGCTTCGTATTTCTAAGGGAAATCTCTATCGTGCAGACATCTTTGGCATCAAAAAAGGAAAACGAGGAGAACCCGGAGAGCTGCAGGGGATGGTCTATTATGGGACGTCTGACCGGCTGGGAACTGTGGATTGCAATACGGATATCGGCATATACGGTACCTTGAATGACGCAGCGTATGAAAATTATTGTAAGACAGATGAGAGATATCCGGTGGGATACAAACAGGATGTGCAGACGGGAGATGCTGTGATTTTATCAGATGCATCCGGTCAACCCTGTGTGTACCATATTGTGATCGATTCAATGGATTACTCGCCGGCGGACCGCAATAAGGGGCTGCGCTTCCATGTGGATGACAAAAACCTGCTTGAACTGACAGGAGGAATTGTGCAGGGGCTGAGCGGAAGTCCAATCATACAGAATGGAAAAATCGTAGGAGGTGTGACGCATGTGCTTGTCAATGATCCGACGAGAGGGTATGGAATTTTTGTGGAGGAGATGCTGGAACATTAAAACAAAAATTAGGGTGTATAAGAATAGTGGAATTTGGAATTAGAGAATTAATCCGTCATCCCATGACGAAAAATATGACCGATATGAAATATACAACTTCATCCGTAGATGCGAAAACGATTAAGAGTTTGAATACAATACAAGTTAAGTGACAATTTAGTGCAATAGTTACAGATTGTTTACGAAAATATTATAGATTAGTAGCTTAATTGCTTAAAAAAGTTGCAAAAATTGTCAATTAATGGTATAGTAAATGATAAATAAAGGTACAATTTACCAGGGAGTATGGAGTAACAAAATAAGATGGATAAACCAATTGGATTTGGACGCAAAAAACGATTGGGTGATTTGCTTGTAGAAGCAGGAACGATTACACAGGACCAGCTGACGCAGGCACTGAATGTTCAGAAAACTGAAAAAAAAGGACAACGTCTTGGTGATGTCCTGATGGATTTAGGATTCACAGACGAGAAGCAGATCATGAAGGCTCTGTGCAGCCAGCTGAAGCTTCAGCCGGTGGATCTTTCTAATATCCGGATTCCGGAAGAAATCACAAAGCTTACCGAAGAAGCAGTTCTCCGTAAGCATAATCTGATTCCATTTCAATTTCATGAGAAGAATCCAAATGTAATCAAAGTGGCCATGAGCGATCCGCTTGATATCCGTGCGATGGATGATATTTCCATTATTACCGGATTGCAGATCGAACGTTACGTTGCGACACCAGGTGATATTGCGGCAGCAATTGACCGGTATTATGGAAACGCAGAGGCCCTCAGGGTAGCTGAACAGTACACCCGTGAACGAGAAGAACAGAATAAAAATAAGAACGTCGAAGCCGAGGATGAATCCAATGTACAGCAGGCACCTATCGTTAAACTCTTAGGACAGATTATCGAACAGGCAGTACATAAACGTGCCAGTGATATTCATATTGAACCAATGGAGAATCAGGTGCGTATCCGATTCCGTGTAGATGGTGTGTTACATGAAGCGATGCGACACGATATCAGTCTTCACGCAGCGTTGATCGCAAGAATCAAGATTGTCAGTGGTCTCGATATATCTGAGAAGCGCCGCCCGCAGGACGGACGAGCCACCAGCATCGTAGACCGACAGGAATACGATATCCGAGTATCCATCCTTCCAACTGTCTATGGAGAAAAGGTCGTAATGCGACTTGCCAAGAAAAAGGCATTGACCATGGACAAAAAGGAACTGGGATTCCCGGACGACGAACTGGCAAAGTTTGATAAGATATTAAGCCACCCGAACGGAATGATTCTTGTAACCGGACCGACCGGAAGTGGTAAATCAACAACCTTATATACTGCATTAAACGAACTCAATGGTGAGGGAGTTAACATAATTACCGTAGAGGATCCGGTAGAGGCGAATGTTGCCGGCATCAATCAGGTGCAGGTAAACGAGAAAGCAGGACTTACGTTCAGCAGTGCCTTACGATCCATCTTGCGACAGGATCCGGATATCATTATGATCGGTGAGATCCGAGACCAGGAGACTGCAGCGATTGCCGTCAAAGCATCTATTACGGGACACCTGGTAGTCAGCACACTGCATACCAACAGTGCCGCCAGCACAATCACACGTCTGGCAGACATGGAAGTAGAAAATTATTTGATTGCCGATTCTGTCGTCGGTGTTATCGCCCAGCGACTGGTGCGCCGTGTGTGCCCAAACTGTGGTGTGGTACATGAAGCGTCTCCGGCAGATCTGAAGACCTTAGGGCTTCAGAACCTGAATCGCAAGGTTATGCTCCGCTATCCGGGACATAAAGAATGTGTCCGTTGCGGAGGAACCGGATACTTTGGACGAATTGGTATCTATGAGATCATGCCAATTACCAACGATCTCCGTCAGGCAATCAACCAGGGAAAGAATGCAGACGAATTAGAAGCCATCGCCTTAAGACATGGAATGAAGACACTTCGTATGAGTGCGATTGAATATGCACTGAAGGGAATTACAACCGTAGAAGAAGTTCGACGTGTTGCCTTCGAGGACGAAGATGAGTAAAAATAAAGAAGGGACTATGTAATGGAAACAACAATGTACGCGCTTCTTGCGACAGCAAAAGCAAATAACGCATCCGATTTACATATTACTGTTGGTGTCCGGCCAAAATGCCGTATCAGTGGTACATTATATGAGATGCAGGGGTTTGATGTCCTGACTCCGGCCAAGACAAAAGAACTGGTAGAATCCATGTTCAACGCAAAACAAAAAGAAACCATGGAAACCCTCGGTGAAGTCGATTTCGCATATGCGGATCCGGCCATCGGACGATTCCGTGTCAACGCTTTTCACCAGAGAGGCTCATACGCAGCCGTTCTTCGTATTGTAGGAACGACGATTCCGACACCGGAAAGTCTCGGTGTACCGCCGGCAGTCATTGAACTGACCAAGAAGCGTAGGGGATTAGTCCTTGTAACAGGACCGACCGGAAGTGGTAAATCAACCACACTGGCATCTCTGATCGATGTCATTAACAAAAACCGGAATGAACATATTATTACACTCGAGGATCCAATCGAGTACCTGCACAAACACAATCATGCAATTATTAACCAGCGAGAGATCGGAATTGATACCGAATCCTATGGCAACGCATTACGTGCAGCACTCCGTGAAGATCCGGATATCATACTCGTAGGAGAGATGCGAGACTTCGATACCATCTCCACTGCCATCACTGCAGCAGAGACAGGACATCTCGTGTTTTCAACCTTACATACCATTGGTGCAGCACCGACGATCGAGCGTATTATCGATGTCTTTCCACCGCATCAGCAGAACCAGATTCGAAGCCAGCTGGCATCGGTACTTGAAGCCGTAATTTCCCAGCAGCTTCTGCCGACCGTCGGAGGAAAATCCCGTGTGGCAGCTTTCGAAGTCATGTTGGGTACACCGGCGATCAAGAACCTGATTCGTGAGGACAAAGCACACCAGATTCCATCTATCATGCAGACAAGCAAAAAACTCGGAATGCAGACCATGGATGATTCATTATTTGACCTGTATCTGAAACACAAGATTGACGGTGCCAATGCCGTAGAATTTGCACAGGATACAGCAACCATGCAGGAAAAACTGTTCTAATTTAAACAAAGGACAGGAAAGGAAACTTTACATATGCCAAGTTATAAGTATGAAGTCATTGGACCGGATGGTAAACCACAGACCGGAACCATAGATGCAAGCAACTTAGAAGTTGCGACTGCCGAATTGAAATCCGGTGGCAACACCATCGTATCATTATCGAAAGCCAATGCATTCAACAAAGATTTAGACATTCATATCGGAAAAGCGGTCAGTGTCCGCGAACTCAGTGTTTTCTGCCGGCAGTTCGAAAGTGTATTGAACGCAGGTGTAACGGTCATCGAAGCACTGAATATGTTAGCAGAACAGACCGAGAACAAGACGTTCAAATCCGCCCTGGAAGATATCAGGGATGCCGTACAGAAAGGCGATACGTTATCCGCCGCAATGGCAGAGTTCCCGAAGATTTTCCCACCATTGATGGTACAGATGGTGGCAGCGGGAGAGGCTACCGGTGGAATTGATAAAGCATTCAGCCGAATGGGTGGACAGTTTGAAAAGGAAGCGCATTTAAAGGGCTTGATCGTGAAATCAGCAATTTATCCAGTGATTTTGATTGTTGTCATTATTGTTGTTGTGGCAATCATGATGATTAAGATTGTGCCGACATTTACTGCATCATTTGATGAGGTTGGAGGTAAGCTTCCAGGAATTACTTTAGCGGTTATGGCAATTAGTGATTTCTTTGTTCACAGTTGGTATTTCATGTTGGCAATTATTGCTGGCGTAGTTATCTTTTTTAAAGAATTTAAGAAAACAGAAAATGGTGCCATTATCATGGGAAGATTAGCTTTGAAATTTCCAATGGTTGGCAAGCTGAATATTAAGACGGCTTCTGCCAGCATGACTCGAACATTGTCGACCCTTATGGGATCTGGTATTCAATTAGTAGATGCGTTGAATTTGGTTACAGAGATGATGAAAAACCAGATTGTAAAGAACGCATTGAAGAAAGCACAGGAGGAAGTAAGCCGGGGAATTCCATTATCAAAACCTTTACAGGAAACAGGTGTCTTTCCACCGATGGTCTATCACATGATTGAGATTGGTGAGGAAACTGGTAATATGGAAGACATGTTGGATAAAGTATCTCAGTATTATGATGAAGAAGTAGAGATGGCAACGCAATCGTTACTTGCGGCGATGGAACCATTGATTATCGTTATTATGGCTTGTGTGGTTGTACCAATTGTACTTGCAATTATGATGCCGATGTATAGCTTATACGATAGTATTGGGTAATGCTTATGAAGAGGAGTAAAGAGGATAACAGAGGATTTTCACTGATTGAACTTGTTATTGTAATGGTAATTATGGCGATACTTGTAGGAATTGCTGGCGTCTATATATTTCCGTATATACGAAAATCCAAAGAAGCAAGAGATGTTCAAAAAATGAGTGCCTATTGTACAGATGCAATGAATGCCTATATTTCATCAGCAGAGAAGCTGGATGAAAAGAAAATCTATACGATTACAGTTACAAAAGGCTCCCCGAAATGGAGAGTTGATGCAAAAGACGATAGTGGCACAGAAGTGGAAATCTTGAAAAATGAATTTGTTGGGTTCAATCAGTTGGACACGTATGCTCCGGAGTTTGAATCAAAAGAAGGACAGAAAATTAATAAAATCACCATTCGATGCAAGAATGGTACGCCTTCTGCAAAGTTAACAGTAGAGGGACCGGAGGATGCTTCAATTTTTACCATTGAAGCAAAATAAAGGTTATTATATACCTGCCATGAGGTATGTGATGATAAATAAATAATTAATGCTAAAGGAGAAAAAAGGTATGAAGATTATGAACAAATTTCAGAAGAAGTTAGCAAACAGAAAGAAAGATAACAAAGGTTTCTCACTTGTTGAGTTGATTATCGTTATCGCAATTATGGCAATCCTTGTTGGTATTGTTGGTACTCAGGTTATCCCATATATCAGCAAGTCTAAGGTCGCAAAAGATCAGCAGGTTTTAAATAGCATTTCAACTGCAGCAGTTACAGCATACTCAGAAAATGGAGCAACTGGTGATATTACAATTACTGATGTATTTACAGCAGAGTCTGATACTACAAAAGAAAATATTAGACAGGCAATTTTAACTTCATCTGGTTATGATACTCTTGATAATTTTAAAAAGGCTCTTGGATCAGATGCTGGTAAAGCTGTTGCAACCGTAAAGGTTGATTTTAATGCAGGAGAACACAAAGTAACAACATCTGTAACATATAGTGGAACTGATCCAAAATACAAAATTAATCCAGTTGAGGCAACATTATAATTAAAAATTAGGAGTAACATGATATTATGCAAACCCAACTTACAATTTTTCTTTACATCGTTATATTTTTATATGGAATCGTAATCGGCAGTTTCCTTAATGTCTGCATTTTGCGAATTCCTCGAAAAGAGAATATCGCAAGTCATTCCCATTGTATGGCTTGCGGACGCAAGTTGGGGTGGCGTGATATGGTTCCTGTATTTTCTTACATATTTCTACGAGGCAGATGCCGGCAATGTGGGGCGAAGATATCCATACAGTACCCATTGATCGAGGCTCTGAATGGTGTGCTGTATGTGATCGTTTTCATGGCGAACGGATTTACTTTCAGCAGCGTTCTCTATTGTCTCATGACATCTGCACTCATAGTAATTACGGTCATCGATGAGCGGACTTATCAGATACCGGTCTCCATGAATCTTTTCATTGGATTGATCGGTGTCATTATGACCGTATATGATTATAAGCATATTTTATCCCATCTCATTGGAATGGTATGTGTCAGCTTGTTTTTATATGCACTTTATTATTTTTCATCAGGACAGGCAATCGGTGGCGGAGATATTAAACTCATGGCCACGGCAGGACTCGTACTCGGTGTGAAAAATATCGTCTTTGCATTTTTCCTGGCATGTATCTTAGGATCCATAATTCATACAATTCGTATGAAAGTCAGTAAGAAAAATAATTTACTTGCGATGGGACCTTACCTGTCGGTATCAATCTATATCGCAGCACTGTGGGGCAACTGCTTCTGGAGCTGGTATTTGGGACTGATGGGTCTATGAAATTAAATGAAGTATTTCATCATTGAGCGGCGAATTATGAACAGTTGAATTTTCGCCACCTCTATTTTATACAAAATGTAACGATGGAAAATATAGAAAAATAATTAGGATTTGTGATTTTTCTCGAGCATAGAGGATGTTAGAATTTTGTCTGTACACAGCAATCTCCATACAGGGATGTATGGAGAAGGGCGAGATGAGCCCGGAAGGTGAATGGAGCCCGGTTGCGTCACTCTTAGAAAAATTACATCAAAATTCCTACAGCCTCTTAGCGAAGAGAACCTGAACAAAGCATAATTATTTTTGTATATTTTCCTGCAGAACATTTGGAAAACATAAGGAGAAAATGAAAATGGTCAGAAAAGTAATAAGTATTGAGGCCGGCGTCTGGTGGACAAAGGTCTCTTTGGTTGAGTACCGAAAGAAAAATCCACCGGTATATCAGGCATTTGCCTTCCGGACTCCGGAGAATGCCGTGGAGGATGGTTACATCCGTGACAAGGATAGTTTTGCCAATGCCTTAAAGGAAGAGTTGCGCAGACATAATATCCGTGAGAAAGAAGTGGTATTTACCCTTTCTTCCTCAAAGGTTGTAACACGTGAAGTGTTGATTCCTTTCGTGAAAGACAATAAGATCCGTGGAATTATCGATGCACAGATGCGTGATTATTTCCCAATGGATGTCAGCAGTTATACGGTAAGTTATAGCAAGATGGATGTCGAGGAAGTAGACGGAAAGAAGCAGATTAAATTGCTTCTCGTTGCGATTCCGGATAATCTGTTGAACAATTACTGTACATTTGCAGATCTGGCAGGACTGAAAGTTGAAACATTTGATTACATTGGTAATGGTACTGTTCAGCTCATGTGTGACAGTTTCCTGCAGAATGCAGTCGTTGTACAGCTGGAGGAACAGGCCACTGTTATCAGTATCTTAGAGAACAAGAAACTCGTATTCCAGCGTGTGACCCCATATGGTTATGGCGCAACATTATCTGCAATCATTGATCATCCGGTTCTTGGAATCAAGGATGAATATGAGGCATTTGATTTCCTTTTAAGCCATAATGTACTGTACAATCGTCCGGTTGTACAGAAGATGGAAGACGAAGAGGAAATGAAGCATCAGCAGGCGATGGCAGACGAGACCTATGATGATCTGGCAGAGTCTTTACGTTATCATCTTCGCATTGCGAATACGGCAATTGAGTATTATCAGAATCAGGTAAAGAGAGAATTTACTGGAAATTTATATCTTGTCGGTGATGGTTCCCGCTTCGCAGGTATGCACAAACTGTTCGCACAGGAGATGCCACTGCCAATTCAGGATATCAATTTTGCGTCGATCATTGACTTGAAGAGCGAGAGTCAGAAAGCAGCAGTTGCGCAGACACAGAGCCAGGGAACTTATGAAGCTCCGGGACAGGTGAAGGAACGCCCGAAGGCAGCGACTCCGGTTGGATTTCTTTCCGTTATCGGTGCGGCGGTTCATCCGATTGATGCAAAACCGAAGGAAATGCGTGAAGCGGATGTAAAGAAGAATGGCCTGCGTAATTCTTATGTGATTCTTGCAGGAGCAGCTTTGATCAGTGTGCTTTTGATTTTGGGATCAAGTGTACGGCTTCTGGTTGCTACAGCACAGCATAATAAGTTACAGAAACGCATTCAGGAATTATCTTATGTGCAGGATACCTATGATGAGAGTGCAAAGGTACAGCAGGAAGAAAAAACATACGAGAATATTGACCGCGCGACGCTTTGCAACAATGAGCAGCTGCTTCCATTGATCAATCAGCTGGAAGAACAGTTACCAAGAGACATTCATGTGGAAAGTATTCAGACAGACAACAGTATGGTTGTCCTGAACATGGTGGCAGATAAGAAAGTAACGGTAGGACAGATGCTTTTGAATTTCCAGGAAGTGACATTGCTGCAGAATCTGGATATTCCACAGATGACAGAGACAGTGGACGATGTTGGAAATACTACATGGACTTATACACTGAATGCAACTTATACACCAATTACTTATGAGGGTGACGAGACAGAAAGTGTAGAGGATACAACAGAAGAGACAACGGAAGGAGAGGCAGAGACAAATGAATAAAATTAAATTATCGGATTCCGACAAACGTTTGCTCATTATCTTTTTGGCTATCCTTATGGTTGTAGTTTCTTATTTCTTTTTCTTTACCAAGAGCATGAGTAAGGCTTCTGATATAGAGGATGGCAATACAAAGGATAAGGCACAGGTACAGCAGATGGAACAGATGGAGGCTGCTTTGCCACAGGTCCGTGAGAACATGAAAAATCTGAAACAGAAACAGGCGGACATCATTGCAAAATATCCTTCGGATATTAAGACGGAAAAAGTAATCCGGATTCTTCAGGATATCGAGGATAACAATGATTATCATATTTCCGACATTACATTTGCAATGCGAAATCCGCTGCAGATTACACCGGATGCATCTGCTGCAGCAGATACTGCCACAGATGATACTGCAACAGATACTTCTGGCACTGATACTTCAGAAGCGGATACACAATCTTCAGATGATGGCAGTGACAATGGCAACGGTGAAACTGCAGCAGCAAATGCTGTGACTGGTTATTATGCATCGATTGGTGTGAAGTATGATGCAACTTATGAAGGTTTGAAAGATATGCTTGCTTATGTAAATGAGTATTCAGATCGTATTACCATAACAGATTTTTCAAGTTCCATGGATAGTGAGACTGGAAGACTGACAGGTGATATGACATTCAACATGTATGTTATTACCAACACCGGTAAGGATTACGTAGAGCCAAAATTTGACATTATGCTCAAGGGCGTCCAGAATATTTTTGGAGGTAATGCAGGAGCATCTGCTAACAATTAAAGTGCAGGATAATGATCGGACAGATAGAGTAGAAAGGGGTGTCTTATGAGAAGAAAACAGAATAATGCAGGTTTTTCATTGATTGAGGTCATCCTTTCTATGGCTATCCTTGCAATTATTTCCATTCCGCTTTTAAGTTATTTTACAGAATCCATGAAGTATAATGCGAAGATGGCGGACAAGCAGCATGCAACGACTCTGGCACAGGAGGTGCTTGAGGACCTGAAGAATCAGGATGTCCTGGTGGCGGATGAAGGAACCGGAGAGACTATCAAGTATCTGCTGGATCATGGATATACTGTGGTGTCAAACGATATGGGCAAGACTGACAGTGCAGGAAAGTTCATCGGTGGCGAGGGCGTGTTCTACGGTGCTGCAGGAAATATTGGTAAAGATTATGATGTCGTTGTTAAGGCAGAAACTACACCGACGGAAAATACAAAAGAGATTCCGGAAGTCAGTGGGATTGATGATACCAGTGATCTGCTGGCAGTAGAGAATGCACAGTTACAGGAGGCTTTGACACATTTCCTTGCAATTAATTCTGCTTACGAATCAAATGTGTCTGCGCGACTGACCAGTGATCAGATTCGGAACAAAATGAAACGGACAATAGGCATCGATATCCAAAAGGACGGTGCCTATTACGACGTGAAAGTCAGTTGTACATATAAGTGCGAAGGATTGCGTGGGGGTGGTTCAAATGATACCTATGAGAGTGCTGCCTATGCGGAGGAACGTTTAAAAGAGGTAAAACATATCTATTTATTGTATAATGTTAATCAATTAACGGATACGGTTGATATTACAAAGGGCGCAGGAGTAGATGCTTCACTGAATCCGGAGATCGAAATTATCTGCCAGAATATTTCGAACGTGGATCCGGCTTATGCGATTACGGTGACAGGAATCAATATTCCATCTGTCACAACAAATCTTGGAAAAAATGGAAAAAATGGAAAGGTACACAACAGCAGTGGAATCCCTTTGACAAATACCAAGGATCTGGTAGAGAACAAGTCACAGATCCGAAAGATTACATTGCAGGTCAGTGTCTATAAAAAGGGTGAAGGAAGCACTGCTGGAGCAGAGCCTTATATTACCGTCAATGCAGCGAAAGGAGAGTAGTCCATGAGAAAGTTATCGTTAAAAAATGAAAACCGTGGTGCCTCTTTACTTGCTGTATTGATTGTGCTTGTGGTTGTCAGTGTAATTGCCGTGGTGATTACAAAAGTTACGATTACAAACATTCAGATGAAAGAAGTGGAGCGCGGAACAAAGAAGAATTTTTACAGCGCAGAGTCGGTAATGGATGCACTTCATGCAGGTGCCGGTGAGAAATCAGCAGATGCCTTAAAGGATGCTTATACCTATGTAATGGAGAATTATGCGATAAGTACAGCCAGTGGCAATAATCTGCAGGATGAATTCGCAAAGAAATATGTTGAGAAGTTAGAGGATACATTTAATCCGGGTGGCACGAATCCAAAGAGCGAAGAGAAAGAGGCTGGAGCGGTTATTTACAGTATTGCCGATTATGATACCAATATTGTGAAAAGCTGTATTGGTGATGCCGGGGAACAATCATATTATGAGATGCCGGCCACTGGTAAGGCAAAGTACGAAGCTGATTATAAAGCGGGTACTTTTACTTTGAAAAATGTCGGAGTTTCTTACACCGACGCACAAAAATATAAGACAACGATTACAACGGACCTTGTATTTACAACACCAAAATTAAATTTCAATGGTGGCGACGAAATCAAGGAATTCATGAAATATGCATTGATTGCGGATAAACAGATAAATGTCAATGCAAATCCCGTGACGGTTGACGGAAATGTGTATGCCGGCAATGATGGAATTCTGGCAGACAAAAATGGTAGTGGAATATTCAATGGTAAGGTGACAATTACCCGTGGGAATATTGTTACAGACAGTGGATCCTCTCTTGTGATGGGTAATGGAAATTCTTCTATCTGGGCATCGAATGTTGAGACGAAGAGAAATCCATCCGGTTCTGCAGCATCTTCCATTGAACTCAACGGAAACAGTTATATTGAAGATGATTTGACTCTGAATGGTGTGAACAGTACAATTACAGTCAAGGGAAATTACTATGGATACAATTTTCAGGAGAATTATGATTCTCAGGTAGAAACCAAAGATGCTGCGTTTAACAGTGCAATGATGGTGAATGCCAAGAATTGTAAATTGGATCTGAGCAATATTAATTATCTGATGCTTTCTGGACGGACATTTGTTGCAAGAGGAAATGATTCAAAAAATAATGATGTATTATTAGGTGAGTCTCTTTCTGCAAGAACGAATCAGCTGGCGTATTATGTGCCGAATGATTATGTGAATGAGTCTACCGGAAAGTTTAAGACAGTTGCTGATGGTGGAAAAGACGGAGTGGCAGCATTTGAGACATTTTCTGGTGTCAGCAATGTTACGTCGTATCTGGACAGTAGTAAACCGGTGGTTGCTTATTATTATGTAGATAAGGCAACACATACGACTGTTCATAATTATTATCTGAATTTTGCAACAGAGCAGAAAGCAAATGATTATTTTACGGTGTATTGTAATTCTTCAAAGTCAGCTACTTTAAAGAATTATGCGATAGATTATCTGACCGACGATGCAATTGTATTAGATAGTAATAAGATTTTTACTCTGCGTGGGGATATTTTATATCGAAATGCGGTAGATGTAGGTTTGGACGAAAAACATGTGAGGATTGATCTTAATGACTGGAAGATTGATGCAGCAAACAGTGCGAACAATGGTATTTATGCGGATTACAGTGCAAAGCTGGCCATCAAATACAAGGCACTGCAGCTTTCTTTAAAAGATTCTGATCCGAGTATTTCAGCTGCAAATGTCCGGATTACCAAAAGTACTGGAGAAATCGACAAGAGCCAGAGTCCTTTGATTGATACATTGATTGATCGTGCAGCAATGTCTGCGGCAGTAGATAATCATAAATCCGGTACGGATGAGTATTATATTGCTTACAAAGAACCAATTTCCGGAAGTACAGACAATACGGGAGTCGTTCTTGCAAAAAATACTTCATCATTGAACACGAATACAATTGGTATTTCACAGGGATTAATTGTTGCTACAGGAGATGTGTATGTTACAAAAAATTTCCGGGGATTGATTATTTCCGGTGGAAAAATCACCTTCGGCAGTGGTGTTACAGTAACCAGCGATAAGATGCTTGTTGCGGATTTGTTTAAAAAGGATATGGAGTCATCTTCTCCGGCATTTTCTCAGTTTTTCAAGGAGTGTTCCGTTGGTTCTGTGACAGACCATATTTCCGGAAATGTGGATATTAATACCTATCTGACTTATGAGAATTGGAAGAAGAATTAAGAGGTGAGCCAATGAGAATGCATAAAGGTTTAAATCAAAAGGGTGTGACATTGGTAGAAATCATTCTTGTCATTGCAATCATTGGTATTCTGGCAAGTACATCGGTGATGCTGATCGGGCATCTGCGGTATGCCGATACGGAGAAAGCAGTAAAGGCAGTGGATTCGTCTCTGGACAAGCTTCAGGTGCAGACGATGAGTAAGGCGGATACACCATATTTGTATATTTATCACCTCAGCGATGGCTGTTATATGAAGATTATGAATGATGATGTCACAAGTTTTGACAGCTCAAAGTTTGATAAAAAAGGTGTCAAACTTTCGAACAATCGCGTCGATATCTATATGGAAAGCAAATCAGGCACAAAAGTTGACGGAAATAATTTTATTAAGGTAGTTTATAAGAAGTCGGCGGCCTTTGATACCGATACAGGAAAGACAAATGTGACAAACATAGTGATTGATGGTGTGGGAACGTATACGGTCCGACTGATTGGTGAGACAGGAAAACATTTTATTGTAAAATAGAAATGATAGGATACAAAACAGGACAAAGTGGAGTGGTATGAGAGAGGAAGGAAGTGGTCGTGTGCAAAAAGATAATAGAGGAATCACGCTGATAGAGCTGATCATTGCCATTGCAATATCAACTATTATCGTTGGAGCGGCAACATTCCTTTTGAGCACTGCGCAGAAAAATTACAGCAGTGCTTCGGCTACGATTGATCTGCAGTCGGAAGCACAGATTCTTATGGAACAGATGGGAACGTGGATTATGGAAGGCAATCGTGTGGAAGTGAATGCTGCCGGTGACAAACTGACGGTTTATCAGATTCCGCGAAAGGTTACAACGAATCGTCCGACTGGGGCAGAGGCATTGAAGACAGATGCGTCCAAGCGTGTTTTCTGGCTTTCCAACAAGCTCAATGGAAAGACGATGCTTTATATGAAGAAATTTGATGGTATTGCTGATCCGGATCATGATACCACGGATGTGACTGATTCCGATGCAACATTAGATAATTGTATCGGCGAATATGTGACGGGATTTACGGTTGCAAAATCGACATCCGATGCAAAGGTCACCATAACATTAGAACTTAAACAGGGAAAACAGAAATACAGTATCACCAATGAATTTAAGTTGAGAAATGCATTGCAGTAATGCATGATTTTAAGAAGGGAGCAATTACTTTGAAGAATCGAACAGATCACGAAAAAAGAAGAAGTAGATTTACGAGAAAATTTAAACGTTGTCTTGCATCTGTTGCATGTGTTTTGGGTGTTGCTGCAGTTTGTTTTGGTGTGGCTGGATACCAGAATAGAATACATGCGGAGGGTGATCAGGTTGTTACCCGTGGTGTAATTACCAGCCTGGGACAGATTCCGCAGACGAAGAAGACGATGTATGATGAAGGTAAGACTGCAGCTGACTATACAGATAAAGATATGAAACTTGGGTCTAAATCCAATCCTTTTGTCATCTTAGAGGTCGTGCCAAATGTAGCATATGGAGAATTAGGATATCAGATCAGTGGATGTGAACCGGTTAATATTGAGGAAATGCGGTTTGGAGCAGAGAATATGGCAGCCGTTACCAGCATGAAAGTTGGTTCATTTGGAAAAAGTGCTGTACAGGCTTTTTTCTTCCGTGATGAGCTGCCGGGAAATGTTGAACATTACAAAGATAAGATTAATGATTATACAAAAGATTACGGAAAAAAGTTTGAAGGATACTATGAGAAGGTAGAAGATGGAGAGGGTACGTTTGTACAAAAGGAAGATGGAACATTTGAAAATGTAGGTGCCGGAAAAGGCAATTTAATCTGGCATACGATTAATAATTTTGAAAAAGATAATTATAAGAATGTCGATTTTACCAATGAGGGCAAAGAGTTATTTAAAGATAAGGAAATTGGAGAGCGTGTTTATACAACACGGGAGCACTCGGAAAAAGATTGTATCGTTGAAGTACCACGGTATTTTAACTATGTAAGTTATGATTATTTTTTGAAAGATACTTTAAAACTGACGGATGAACAGGCGAAGGATTATTCGATTGTAATTAAGACGATTACGCCGAAAGAATTAAATGAGCATCCGGATTGGGCAAAATATGCAGATTTGTATGAATTTTCTCCGAAGACACATTATGGGGAAACTGTTAATCTGTGGAAGCAGTTTAATCGTCTGGGCGATACATCAGAAGTTCCGAATGGATTAAAAGGATTTGAAAATACGGATTCAGATAATACAAAGGATATTAGCTGGGAAGTAGCTCTTTCTATGTATCATAAGGTAAATGCTGATGTAAATTATGCAGCTATCATGATGGATACGGAATGTTACAGTGTAGAAAAGCTGACGAAAGGAAAACAGGTAACCATTGATATTCTTGACTGGAATATGAAACCTTCAGGAGAAACCTATACAGATACAGGATTTAACAACAATGTTTATAAGCTTGCAGTTATGCTTTTATCTATGAAGCATGAGCTTTTTGAAGATTTGTATCTTGATAAAACGAGTCCATGGAGAGTGGAAGATGGAAAGTGTCTGGCACAAAAAGGGGATGCGCAGACGTATTGGACATTATATACATTCTGTCCGACAAATGAAAAAGGCGAGAAGGTCAGCTGGGATTGGTATAATTATTGGAATACGCCGGATAAATGGAAAGATTATGAGATGGCCGGCAATGTAACTACGAATGGCAACCGTTTTTACATTAATAATCGTATGTTTACATATAATGGCGATAATACGATTACGCATGATTATGCTGAACCTGGAAAAATTGATTTTGATTCAAAATTTAAGGATTTCCTGGATTATGTGGATAAAGAATATCCGGATAAAGATCGTAAACCATCGACGTCAGATGCTATACGATACATTTTGGGTGATAAGTCCAAAGATGACAATGAGAGCTTAAAGGGCACTCTGAAAATTTTGGATATTGAGCCATGTTACGATAGCAAAAATGGTTATTCACTGCAAAAAACTTATATTCGTCTGATGATTCCGAAATTCCGTGGCGACATTGAGATTACGCATATGACTACGGCACAGTTTATTGGATCGGCAGAAGATTTGAACAGTACCTACAATATGATTTTTATGGGACTGGATTACGGCGCATATAGCACGAAGAGAGAATGGGTCACAAGTGCAAATGATGGTAAGGGTGGAAATGTAGATGTAACCTATTGGAATGATCCTGAGATGAAAGGTAAAATTTATTTCCATACCGGAGATAAAATGACAGGGGCAAACTATACAGAGTATGGGACGAGCCGTTCTGTGGAATTTTTGTACTCACAAAAAAGTAATTCCAATGTTTCTGGACAGGAATTACGATTTGCAGGTAATGATATCACCACAATTAAGAAAGCAGAATTGGAAGATTTTCTGAAGGCCGGATATCCAATTGTTGCGGTTCCATATTTGTATGATACCGACAGTATTCGCATAGATCAGCATTCGAATATTTGTAGTTTTATTGAGAGCAACCGAAGCTCTTCGGATAAGAAAACGACACTGTTAAAAACATCTGATATCAGTGGTATTTATTCTGTGGTAAAGGAAAGTCGCGCTAAAGTTGAGTTTACAAAGTTACCGGAGAAATATAATGGTGATACCGGAAGCGGAACAAAGGTTACAAATCCAAATTATTTGTCAAGGGATAGCAGTCAGCGTTCATTGATGACATTTGGATTTAAGGTGGATGATAAAGCAAATAAAACGTATTCTTACCGTATTTACCTGGATCAGAACCAGGATGGTAAATTTGCAGATGATGAGTTGTATTATACCGGTAAGAATTTTAAAGCAAATGATGGAGAACAAACGGTAACCTGTAAGTTATCCAAGCTGTATTACGGATTGATTCAATGGAAGATTGAAGTATATGAAGTGAAAGCGAATGCAGATGATCGTTCTGCCCGTTTTGTAAAGACTGGATGTTCTGCTGCAAAGAATATGGCAGGAAATGGAAAGAAAGAAATTAATGTTCTTCAGATCATGCCAAAGTGTGACGAGGACTATCCTGGTAAACTTGATTTAAGTAGCAATCAGATGTTTAAAAAATATTATAGTGATTTAGAGGATTATAGTATTAGTATTACATCAATCAAATTAGAGGATTTTGAAAAAAAATTCAAAGATAAACCATTTACTTCGTACAATTATTCAAATACACTTACAGATGCGGATTATGATAATATCAGCAAAGAATTATCTTCGGATCAGCAGGATTTGTACAAGTATCATATGTATATTATAGGTTTTGGCGATATGTATGCCGGTAAGGATCTGGACAATACCTATGGAATGGTAGATTTCCTTAAGTTTTACATTGCTTCCGGAAAGAGTGTGCTTTTTACACATGACTTAACTTCTTTTCATAATCAAAAAGCAGGAGACTATGGTTATTCTGCAAATACATTGCTTCGTGATGTTATGGGTATGAACCGTTATAAGGCAATCAGTAAAAATGTTCCAGACAAACAAAAACTGATTAATTATCAGAGCAAACGTTCTTATGATACGGTAACAGATATCAATGGAAATGAGTTAGAACAAAAGCATGGATTTACATATTATGCGTTGAAACGTTTGGGATGGACCAGCGATCAGCAAAATTATAATAAAGATCAAAAGGTTCCATACCAGTATATGATAACCAGCAGTGAGACAGGTAATCCAATATGTGATATTGGTGAGATTGCACATACCGGATTTATCAATACCAATGATCTTACGACAAAGGTAGAACAATCAAATCAGGGACAGATTACAGAGTATCCTTATAAGATAGATGAATCGTTTACGATATCGCCTACACATGGACAGTATTATCAGCTTGACATGGAGGACCCGGAAGTTACTGTATGGTATACGCTTGCAGATGATGGAAAGCATAAAGTTTGTGAGAATATTGACGGTACAGCCGTAACTTATGGCGTTTCTCCAAAGGATGCTGCAAATAATTATTATATTTACAGTAGGGAAAATGTATTCTATTCTGGTGTTGGTCATTCAGAAATTACACAGGAAATGGAAGCTAAGCTTTTTATCAATACGATGATTGCTGCTTACCGTGCGTCCTATGAACCACCGATGATTGAGATCATGAATCCGGATGCAGAGATTACGGATGTTAATACGATGAATTACCAGATGACTGCAAATGATGAATATAATGATGATGATGCTACTACATCAGGTTCCTCATCAGCGTCAGGTAAAGTACAGTTTGAAGGTCAGGGCGCGGACAACAATGATTACATTAAAGTCCGTTTTAGTCCGGTAGAGTTGAATGCAATCAGTACAACACTTACGTGTTCCATTTACTATGAAGCAGACGGTGCAACGCATTATGTACAGCGTATTTATGATGCGGATACGGATAAAGAAATTGATTCTACACTTAAGGATGGAAAGTGTGTTTATGAAGGTGTACAGAATATGCATGAATACTATTTCTATTATCCAAAGAAATACTTAAATGAGTGGAAAGATGGAAGCACAACAAAATCAGCAAGAAGAACCATAAACTTCTACATTAAAAATAATAAGGCAAAATTGCCAAGATATCAGACACTTGATATGTCGGTACGCGCTTTATTCAGACTGGATTAAAATGGGGGCGGAATCCTTTGGGTTCCGCCTGTTATTTTATATATAGAACATACGTTCCGCATAAAGAAAGGTGTTGATAAGGACTAGCACACGAATTATAATGTAGAAGAGAGTGAGTGAAATGTTATAAAAATTTTATGAAAAGGGAGCACAGTATTATGAAAAAATTTATTACATGGATGCTGGCCTGTCTCATTCTGGTAAGTACGGTTGCAGGTACTGCGAGCAATGTACAGGCGGCAACGGTCAGCCGGAATAATCCTGTAAATGGAGATTACAGTTATTATGTGGTATATGGCACGATTTATCGGGTAAACAATCAGACAGGTAAGGATACAAAGATTAAGGCACTGAAAGATGCATTTGAGCTATTTGATCTGACTTATTACAAAGGTTATTTATACTTTACTGAAGATTTGTATTATGGAACCGAAATGGAAAAGAATCAGATTTGCCGAATGAAAGCAGATGGAAGTGGATACGAGGTACTTGGCTGGGGACAGAGTCCAACCATTTATAAAGACAGGATTTATTATATCAAAAATAAAGTTGTAACGGATGTGTATGGCAGTTCCACAGAGGCTGTTGGTATTGCAAAGATGGATCTGAATGGAAATAATAAAAAGGATATCAATAAAATGCCAAATGACAGTTCTTCTTATTACAGAGAGCTGACGATTGTGAATGGCCGCATCTATTATCTCGATTCCAAGTATAATGGAAAACTTATCAGCACCAATATGAGTGGTAAGGATAAAAAGTTTTATGACGGAATAGACAGCTACTGGTCTGGTTTGAAAGTGGCAGGAAACAAAATATATTATATGGATCAGGGATGTCGTATCTATTATTTTGATACGAAGTCAAAGAAAAAGAAACAGGTATGTTCCATTCCGAATGGGGATGGCAATTTTTCCGGTGTGATTGGGAAAAATGTATATTATTACTGCTATGATAAGCAGGCTACCTATTGCTATAATCTGTCTTCAAAAAAGACAATGAAACTGATTGACAAGAATGTTACAATCCTCACAACAAAAGGTAAGTATATGGTGGTGGAATGTTTCCTTTCACAGAAAGAGTTTGAAAAGACCGGAAAAACAAATGAAATTGCAATTATGAAAAAGTCCGGAAAAGGATATAAGAAACTGATTCGGTTTTATGTATCTTAGTGGAAGAGTTCCACAACAAATACAGCAACACAGGCTGCGATTGCAACGACGGTCAATCCTTTTTCTTTCAAAGCAAATATGACGGCTACGATCAGTCCGGCAGCGGCACCGACCCACCAGTTGGTAGCGTAGAAGACGGCCGGAATGGTCATGGCTGTCAGAACTGCATAAGGAATATATGCCAGAAAGGAACGGATAAACCGGTTATTGATTTTATTTTTGATCGCGACGAATGGTATCACACGAATCAGATAAGTGGATCCGGCAAGAATCAGCAAATAAAGAAAGAATACATAATTATTCATCGAAAACCTCCTAAGGTTCGTCAGGCTCTTCGTCTGCAACCGGGAACAGGATTGCTCCAATGACTGCAGAGACGACCGCAACGACAGTGATGGTAATACCGCTTGATATTTTAGAAAGAAGCGGGATATAGTAAAAGGCACAACTTAAAATCAACGATAAAATCACGACAAAGATCACCGGTCGTGATTTTTTCATTTCCGGGACTACAATTGCCACGAACATACCATAGATAGCAAGGCTTAATGCACTCATGAGACGGTCCGGAAGAATACTTCCAAGGATGGAGCCAATCAGAGTGCCGACCGCCCAGCCGATATAAGGAAGCGTTGCTAGTCCTGCAAAAAAACTGCGGGTAACTGATTCTTCCTGACTTGCTACGGCAAAAATTTCGTCTGTCATCATAAATCCTAAAATCCAGCGATAGATGCCTTTAAATTTGTTGTCCGCTTTTTGTGCAATCGATATGGACATAAAAGAGTACCGGATATTGATGGTAATCTGGGAAATCAGCATCTGAAAATACTGACCTGGATGAATCATGAGGCCGATACCGGCAAATTGTCCGGCAGAAGTGACAGTGGCCATTGATATGATCAGTGCCTGCCACCAGGACAGACCGTAGGATACGGCCATAATTCCAAAAGTAAAGGAAACTGACAGATATCCCAAAGCAATCGGAATTCCGGCTGCCAGTCCGCGTTTATAATTATTCATCATTTTCTCCATAAATTTGTAAAAATTAGAGCTAAAAGACAGGCTCAAAGGATATTTTATCACAAATAATCAAAAAGTGTTATTTTTTTTCGAACACAATTGTAAATGGTTTGCAAAATAGGGGATATTATGTTAACTTTTGATTAGTTATGTTTTGAAATAAATTGTACAGATAAGAGGAATGTAAATGAGTAAGATTAAATTAGGATCTCATGTCGGTATGGCGGGAAAAGAGATGTTTCTTGCCTCCGCGAAAGAGGCGGCATCGTACGGGGCAAATGTTTTTATGCTTTATACAGGGGCTCCGCAGAATACCCGGAGAAAAGATGTGACAGAATTAAATATAGAAGCAGGATGGGAGTATGCACATGCACATGGAATTGATGAAATTGTTGTGCATGCACCATATATTATTAATCTGGCAAATACAGTGAAGCCGGAGACGTATGAGCTGGCTGTGGAGTTTTTGGAGAAAGAAATTGTGCGTACAGCTGCGATGGGAAGCAAAGTATTGGTATTGCATCCGGGCAGCCATGTCAATGCGGGCTCCGAAGCAGGCACGGCGCAGATAATCAAAGGCTTGAACACCGTATTGAATCAGAACGAGGACGATGTCTGCATCGCATTGGAAACGATGGCGGGAAAAGGCAGTGAGATCGGACGCAGTTTTGAGGAATTGAAAGCAATTTATGATGGCGTGGACAAAAGGGAGCGTTTGCGAGTTTGCTTTGATACCTGCCATGTCAATGATGCAGGGTATGATCTGGTCAATCATTATGAGGAGGTCTTTGCAGAATTTGATCGTATCATTGGTCTGGACCAGATTGCTGTCTTTCATGTAAATGACAGTATGAATCCGCTCGGTGCACACAAGGACCGTCATGCAAATATCGGAAAGGGAACGATCGGATACGAGACATTACATCGGCTCGTGCATGATGAGCGTTTCCTGAATGTGCCGAAAATTCTTGAGACACCGTGGCTTTGCGAGGAAGGATCCACAAAGAAAACAATTCCTCCGTATAAGGAAGAAATTGCATGGTTGCTGCAGTGAGGTATGTATTGCGTAAGTTCTTTTCGTTTGATATGATTGAACTTAATGTATAGATTCTATTTACTAAAAGATTTATTATAAGAAGAGGGACGAAGAATGAATAATTGGAAAGATGTAACGATTGTTCCGGAGTTTGATGAGCAGGGGGTTGCCTGTTACAGGCTGGAAGGTGGAGATTATTTAAATGAGTATTATATTGTGTCGGAAGCAGAGTCGAGAAAGCTTTTGAACACACCGGAAATTGTAGGATATGAGGTGTACAACTGCCTGATTCCATCCACCTCACAGATGCTTTATTATCTGAAAGAACAGAAGAAAGTAACGACAGCAAACATTCTTTCTATTCTGCGCGGGGCATTGAACTATCCGTTGGAGGAGAGCTGCTACCGTGAGCATATCCGTGTACATGACATCAGCTTTCTGTCAAGTGAGCGTGTGTTTGCGGATGAGGAGATTGCGGGACTTGAGATTAAATACAGCAAGCTTACGATGGTTCCTGACAGCACGCTTATGATTGGTGACATCATTGCAAGTGGTGAGACTTTGATTCATTGTTTGCGTTATGTGACCGACTTTTACCGCAAAAATGGTGCAAGATTGCGTAATATTATTGTATTTACAATCGGCGGAACAAAGGGCATCGATATCCTCGAGGAACTCACGAAAGACATTCGTAAATTCTGGCCGGATTTTGAGGGATTTATTACCATTTATTATGAAGGAATTTTCAGCACCTATCAGGATAAGGGAGTTTCCGGTATCAATCTTCCGGATGTTGATTTCTTCTGGAAAGACGGAATTGTTGCACCGGAATTTCGTAGAGAGACATTGTCGATGTGCAGCCCGCTTTTTGAAAAATGTATTATTTACGATGGAGGAGCAAGACGTTATGAAATTCATGAGCATGTAGAAGAAGTGCTGGATTTCTGGAAAGGTATGCTTGCGCGTGCAGATCGTATCGATATGGCAGAACTGCTGGCAGAGAAACTCGGTTATCCGCTCCCAATCAGTTATGAGGACTGGATTACGTGCAATCATTATGAGAATATTCCGGCTGCAGATACCCGGTGGCTGTATCGTCAGGAACAGGGATATATCGAGAGCATGAAGAATATTACATTAAAAGAACTTGCAACGCAGAGAATTGAAGAGTTTACCGATGCACTGCGTAAATATATGCTGTAGCAGAAAGGATAAAAGAAAATGAGCAAAGAAAAAACAAAAGTAGATGTTGATTATGCAGATTCCGCGGTGCCGGCGAATGGCCGAAAAGGCTTTGTTACCATGTTCATGATTATGCTGGGATTTACCTTTTTCTCAGCGAGTATGTGGGCAGGACAGCAGCTTGCAGCCGGACTTGATTTCAAAGGATTTCTTGGTGCGCTTATTTTAGGTGGGGTGATTCTTGGTGCTTATACCGGCCTTCTTGGTTACGTTGGAGCAAAGACCGGACTTAGCATGGATCTTCTCGCAAAGAAAGCATTTGGACAAAAAGGTTCCTATCTGTCTTCGGCAATGATCAGTTTCACCCAGATCGGATGGTTCGGTGTAGGCGTTGCAATGTTTGCTATCCCGGTTTCTTCTGAAATTTTCGGTGACAGTACGCTGGCAAAATGGATCCTTGTTATTGTGGCGGGTGTCTGCATGACAGCTTCTGCGTATTTTGGAATCAAATCATTGACCGTTATCAGTTATATTGCTGTCCCATTGGTTGCAATTCTTGGAACGATTGCTATGGTCATGGCAGTAAATCAGGGAAACGGAACAATCGTAGATCAGTTTGCGGTATCCAGCGGTACTTTAAGCGTGGTCGGTGGAGCAGGACTTGTAATCGGTTCCTTCGTATCCGGTGGTACAGCGACCCCGAACTTTACCCGTTTTGCAAAGGATGCAAAGTCAGGAACGATTGCTACGGTTGTTGCATTTTTTATCGGTAATTCCCTAATGTTTTTCTTTGGTGCAATCGCATACATTTTCGTAGGTGGAAATGATATTTTCGAAGTTATGATCCGCCTGAATCTGTTTTATATGGCAATTCTTGTTTTAGGATTGAATATCTGGACAACCAATGACAATGCATTGTATTCTGCAGGACTTGGACTTGCAAATATTTTTCATCAGAAGAAAAAACCGATGGTATTGATTTCCGGAATCATCGGAACCTTATTATCCGTGTGGCTGTACTACAATTTCTGTAACTGGCTGAACATTTTAAACTGTACCCTTCCTCCGGTAGGTATTATCCTCGTGTTATCTTATTTCGTGGATAAAGAAGCATACAAAGAGGGGGCAGAAGAAAAAGTTGTGGACTGGTTTGCTGTTGTTGGTGTCATTCTCGGTGCAGTCGTTGCAAATATCGTACCGTATGGTATTGCTTCTATCAATGGTATGGCAGTCGCAGCGATATGTTATCTGATCGGCAGAAAAGTGAACAAAAACCGCTAAATCCAGCTGCCTTGCATTTTTCGTACAAATTGTGGTAATATAAGTAGTTGGATTAGAACCTTTTCACATATTTAAAGGAGGATATATAAAATGACAAAGATTGACATTATTTCAGGCTTTTTAGGAGCTGGTAAAACAACATTTATTAAGAAGATGATCGACGAAGCATTCAAGGGTGAGCAGATTGTTCTCATCGAGAATGAATTCGGTGAAGTTGGTATCGATGGTGGTTTCTTAAAGGATTCCGGTATTGAAATCACAGAGATGAACAGCGGATGTATCTGCTGCTCACTGGTTGGTGATTTTGGCAAGAACTTAAATGAAGTAATCACAAAATATCATCCGGACCGTATTTTGATCGAGCCATCTGGTGTCGGTAAATTATCGGATGTTATGAAATCTGTAATTGATATAGAAAAAGAGCAGGATGTGAAATTAAACGCATTAGTTACTGTTGTCAATGCACTCAAGGCAAGCAAGCAGATGAAGGCTTTCGGTGAGTTCTTCAACAACCAGATTGAGTATGCGACAACTGTAATCTTAAGCCGTAGCCAGAATGCTACTCCTGAGCAGTTAGAGTTCTGCGTAAATCAGATTCAGAAGCTGAATCCAAATGCAGCAATTATTACGACAGACTGGGCTTCCATTCCAGGTGAGCAGATTCTGAAAGTTATGGAAGGACAGGACAACCTTGAGATGAAAGTTCTTGCTGAGGCACGTCATGCACATGATGAGGAAGAACACGAGCATGAGCATCACCATCATGACCACGATCACGACCACGAGGAGCATGAGCATCATCACGATCACGACCACGAGGAGCATGAGCATCATCATGATCACGATCACGATCATGAAGAACACGAGCATCATCATGAGCATGATGAAAATTGCACATGCGGATGCCACGATCACGACCATGAACATCATCATCACCATCATGCAGATGATGTATTCACAAGCTGGGGCAAGGAGACACCTCACAAATTCGAGAAGTCAAAGATTGAAGAGATTCTCAAAGGCTTCGTAGATTCTGACAACATCCTTCGTTCCAAGGGTATGGTTGAGAGCGTTGACGGAAGCTGGATCTATTTCGATATGGTTCCAGGCGAGTATGAGATTCGTGAAGGCGAGCCGGATTATACCGGACGTATTGTAGTAATTGGTACTGAAATCCATGAGCATGAGCTTGAGGAACTGTTCGGTCTGGCATAAAGAAAGGAGCAATAATGGCACAGGATATTCCAGTATATTTATTTACCGGATTTATGGACAGTGGTAAGACTTCTTTAGTGGAAGAGACATTGTTCGAAAATGAATTTGGCGACGGAGCCAAAGGCGTTATCATTATGTGTGAAGATGGTGAAAAAGAATACGACGAGGCAAAACTTGCCACCATCAATTTCAAACTGACAAGCATTGAGTCCGAAGAAGAGTTCACACCACAGAAACTGCAGGAGATTCAGGATACGTTCCAGCCGGAGCAGGTTTTCATTGAGTACAATGGAACCTGGGGCATGGACAAGATCCTTGAGGCACAGATGCCGGAGGGATGGGTGATCGTACAGTCTCTGGCAACAGTGGATTCTACGACTTTTGATATGTATATGAACAATATGCGTGCGATGATGCAGGAACAGGTTTTCTCCAGCGATGTGGTCATTTTCAACCGTACCGATGATGATACCGACCGCGGTCATCTGCGCCGTTCCATCAAAGCAATCAACCGTAAGGCACAGATTGTCTATGAGCGCAAGGATGGAACGATTGATGAGCGTCCGGAAGAACTTCCATTTGATATCAACCAGGATGTGATTGAACTTTCCGATGCGGATTATGCCATCTGGTATATGGATGCAATGGAAAATTATAAGAAATACGATCGCAAGAAAGTGAAGTTCCGTGCACTTGTATACAATCCGGATAAACTGAAAAAGGGCGTTTTCGTGCCGGGCCGTTTTGCGATGACCTGCTGTATCGAGGATGTTACTTTTATCGGATTCAAATGTAAATATGACAAAGAGGATGAGATTCCGCACAAGTCATGGATTGATATTACCGCTGAAGTTCGTGTGGAATTTGCCCGCGAGTATAAAGGAAAAGGCCCGGTGTTGTACCCGATTTCTATTGAGAAAGCGCAGAAGCCGGAAGATGAGCTGGTATACTTCTCATAACTGAAAGATATAGCAGAAAAAGGAATATGTTTTGACATATACACGCTTTTTCTGTATGATTAAAAAAGAGTATTTAACACTAGGAGGAAGATTATGTATCCAATCGTTCGTAAAGAAACATTGGCAGACAATATTATCCTTATGGATATCAAAGCACCTCGCGTTGCTGCAGAGTGTCTGCCGGGACAGTTTATTATTGCTAAGACTGACGAAGTAGGAGAGCGTATCCCGCTCACTATTTGTGATTATGACAGAGAAAAAGAGACCGTTACCATCGTTGTTCAGACAATCGGTGCAGGAACCGAGCGTATGATGAGCCTTAACGAAGGTGATGCATTAGAGGACTTCGTAGGACCTCTCGGATGTGCATCCGAGTTATGTCTTGAGGAGAATCTCGAGGAGACAAAGAAGAAAAATATCGTATTTATCGCAGGTGGACTTGGTACCGCTCCGGTATATCCGCAGGTTAAGTGGCTTCATGAGCATGGCATTGATGCAGATGTCATCATGGGATCAAGAACCAAGGATCTGCTTTTCTATATCGATGAGATGAAAGCAGTTGCCGGAAATGTATATGTTACAACAGATGATGGTACATATGGATTCCACGGAAACGGATGTCAGCAGTTAGAGGCACTGGTAAATGAAGGCAAGCATTATGATGTATGCGTTGCAATCGGACCAATGATCATGATGAAATTTGTTACAATCCTTACAAAGAAGTTAGAGATTCCTACAATCGTATCCATGAACCCGATCATGGTTGACGGTACCGGAATGTGTGGCGCATGTCGTCTGATGGTTGGTGGCGAAGTGAAGTTCGCATGTGTAGACGGACCTGAGTTCGACGGACATCTGGTTGATTTTGATCAGGCAATGAAGCGTCAGCAGCAGTATAAGACAGAAGAAGGACGTGCAAAGCTTGCATATGAAGAAGGCGACACCCACCACGGTGGCTGTGGTCATTGCGGAGGTGACAAATAATGGATGCATTTGTAAGAGTACCAGTACGTGAGCAGGAGCCAAAGGTTCGTGCTACGAATTTTGAAGAAGTATGTTATGGATACAACGAGGAAGAGGCAGTCGCAGAGGCTTCCCGTTGTCTGAATTGTAAAAATGCACAGTGTATGAAGGGATGTCCGGTTTCTATCAATATTCCGGCATTTATCGCACAGGTGAAGGAACGTAACTTCGAGGAAGCTTACCATATTATTTCTGAGTCATCTGCACTTCCTGCTGTATGTGGCCGTGTATGTCCACAGGAGAGCCAGTGTGAAGGCAAATGTATCCGCGGAATCAAGGGCGAGGCAGTTGCTATCGGTAAACTTGAGCGTTTCGTTGCTGACTGGGCTAGAGAGAACGGCATCAAGCCAAAGAAAGCAGAAAAGTTAAACGGACATAAAGTTGCAGTCATCGGTTCCGGCCCTGCAGGTCTTACCTGTGCCGGAGATCTGGCTAAGCTTGGCTATGATGTAACAATTTTCGAAGCATTACATCAGGCCGGTGGTGTATTAAGCTACGGTATTCCTGAGTTCCGTCTTCCAAAGGACAAGGTAGTAGCTGCAGAAGTAGAGAATGTTAAGGCATTGGGCGTTAAGATCGAGACAAACGTTGTCATCGGAAAATCTGTTAAGATTGATGAATTGATGGCACAGGAAGGTTTTGAGGCTGTATTTATCGGTTCCGGTGCAGGTCTTCCTAGATTTATGGGAATTCCTGGCGAGCAGGCAAACGGAGTATTCTCCGCAAACGAGTTCCTTACACGTAACAACTTAATGAAGGCTTTCAAAGAAGGTTATGAGACACCAATCTCACACGGAAAGAAAGTTGTTGTTGTCGGCGGTGGAAACGTAGCAATGGACGCTGCCAGAACAGCACTTCGTCTTGGCGCAGAGGTACATGTTGTATATCGTCGTGGTGAGGAAGAACTTCCGGCACGTAAAGAAGAAGTACATCATGCAAAAGAAGAGGGAATCATCTTTGATCTCCTTCAGAACCCGACAGAAATTCTTGTAGATGAGAATGGATGGGTAAAGGGTGTTCGTATCATCAAGATGGAGCTTGGTGAGCCGGATGCTTCCGGAAGAAGAAGCCCGATCGAGATTCCAGGTTCTGAGTATGATATGGATTGTGATACCGTGATCATGTCACTTGGTACATCACCAAACCCATTGATTTCTTCTACAACTGCTGGCCTGGATACCAATAAGCGTAAATGTATCGTTGCTTCTGAGGAGAACGGTGCAACAAGTAAGGCTGCAGTATTCGCAGGTGGAGATGCAGTAACAGGTGCTGCTACCGTAATCCTTGCAATGGGAGCTGGTAAGGCTGCTGCAAAAGGTATTGATGAGTATCTTTCAGCAAAATAAATTCGGGGTTGTCGTGATCAGATAGAAATTTGAATCAGGTATCTGTGTATTGGAAGTAACATATCTGATGCACATCAAAAATTTGCCTCATAGTAATTAGAAAATAATTGACGCGCGGTGTTAGTTTACGAGTATATGTAAATCTTCGCCGCGCGTGATTTGTTTTATGTAGATTTTGTTGCTTTGGAATATTGGATTGTTTGTTCCCGGAAGAAAATATGCTTTTTGTAATTTGACAGCAGAATCCGTGATCTGATGGCACAGAGAAGATATGACAGCAGCACCTGGAATTTACAGGGACGTTCCGTTGCTTTGACTTCCGGAACTGATGGAAAAGTCGAATTTGGCAGTAAAGGCAAACTTCGAAAAGAAGATGGTGCAAATCAGAATGTCGATATCTGGAAATATTCATCCATTACCAAGCAGAGAAAAGATAATAACGGAAATATATCTTATGTTCCGGATTATGATGACAATGCTGCAGATTTGTATCTGAAATTTGGACCAAATACAAAATATCAGGATGAACAGCAAAATAAGAATACATCAGCCAAAGCGGATCGTGTATGCACAGACAATTCATTTGAGGGTTCCTTGGGATTGACAAAGAAAGTAAGTCTGGATAATAAAGGACAGATTACACGTTATCCATATATTCTTGATGAGGATGATCTGAAGAAACTGGATATTGCTAATACACATCAGCAGTGGCATCAGCTGGATATGGATGATCCGGATTTTGTCGTATGGTACAATCTTTCTGATGACAGTGCAACAGAGACAGGCATTTATTCGTCCAGAGAGAATGATGCCAGAAACCAGTATTATATTTACAACGTTGGAAATATTACCTACACTGGTATGGGACATTCCGGTAATAAAGAAACACTTCCGGACAGTGAAGTAAAACTGTTTGTTAATATTATGATTAGTGAGTATCGTTCAACCACAGGAGATCCACGAATCGTTGTTACCAATCCAGACAAGCGTGAAGTGAGCAGTACAGAATCCTATTTATATGCGGTAATTGATCCGGATAATTATACCTATGCTAATGATGATACAATAGACGTAACATTTAAGATTGAGGATACCTCATGGGTAAAATCCAGACAGGAGACAAAAGTCAATGCTCTACAATTTGTCTCGGATGAAAGTGGAACAACTGTTTTGTCAGCGTCAGAGCATCCGGCACTTTATAAGAAGGATGGAACAAAAATGAATTTGTCACTTGCTACGGCACAGTGGGGAAATTATGTATATTTAAGAAAACCTTCCGGCTGGAATGATAATATTTCCTGCTATGTTTATTCCGACAGTAATGGGAAAAAGAATGCGGATTGGCCAGGCGTTAAAATGGAAAAAATGTCGAATGGACTGTTCCGGTATCAGATTCCAAACGCCATATCGCATGCTACCGTAATGTTCAGCTATGATGGTGGGGGTAACGGAAAGCAGTATCCGGGAATAGATCAGCCTGGTTTTACATATTCGAATGAATCAATGATTGCTGATGCTACAAAGAACTGGTCGTGGACGAAATATTCGGAATCGACAGCGTTTGATGCTTATGCAGTTGAGATTGCGAATGACAATACGGACAAGGGCAATTATTATTTCAAAGTAAGATACAAAGAGCTTATGGAAAAGAAACAACTGGATTATTACTTGTGCATGCAGGTCAGGACAACTCGTGCAGGCGGAAAGAAAGTATATAGTAAACGTGTCACAAAGGTTTCGGTTTTGCCGGTCCAGTTATTTAATTTGGATTAATTAGGACACTGCAAAGTCAGCTGAGTGGCAAAAGTGAAATTGTAATTAAGAAGATGGACAGACAATGTTATGTTGTTTGTCCATTTTTTCTATAAAAAATCCTTGCATAGTAGTAACATATATGATATTTTACACATAGAACATACGTTCTATAAAGGAAAAGGTGTTGATAAGAATGAGCACACGAATTATAATGTAGAGGAGCAGAAATTTTATATGTAAATGGTGAATATCGGGATGATACAGATATCGGAAAACTTATGCATGATTTTAATTGTACCTCTCCAGATGAGATGCATTTTGAGTTGCTGGCAGAAAAGACACGATATTTGAAAGAAAATCCGAAGGGAGTGAGTGAAATGTGCAAAGTCATGGAAGATTTAAGAAATGAGAGTTATGCAGAAGGTCAAGCAGAGGGGAGAGAACAGCAGGCAAAAGACACTGCAATTCGAATGAATAAAAAGGGACGTTCAGTTGAGGAAATTGCAGATTGCATAGACTTTGACGCTGAGATAGTAAGAAAGTGGCTTAGCCCGCTCAACTAAAGGAGAGTGTGCTTTGAGAACAACAGGCGATACGTATATAAGTCCTATTGAAATTATTGATCAGTACAGCGTCAATAAGCAAGGCGTTGATGTCGGAGAAAAGTATCGAACCGGCATTTATAGTACAGCAAAAAAGCATCTTGATGAGGCAAAAGATTTTATTGAGCGGCGGGAGGACAAAGACAAAATTGTAGTGGAAGTTTTGCCGTTGTCCAATTATGTCAGAAGTGCAGAGGAACATCAGCATCATTTAAAACGGCATCCGGAGGATTGCAGTTACTGTCATATCCCGGATGAGATCATGAACAAATATAGGATGAAGTAGAATGAAGACAAGCTGGAAAAAGTGGGAGTGATGCGAATGAAGCAAAAGAAGAAACTATGGTTGATCGTGGCAGCTCTTTTATTGATGCTCTCATTTTTGTTCTCAAGGATATCCGTATCGACGGATGGAATTGACGGATGGGTGATGCTTGGAATAGGGGGTTTATTTTTTATTCTGGCACTCCTTTTGATTGTTGTCCGCGGCAGTAAATAAGGAATGTCCAACGATTCGCGGTCTGTGGGAAAGACAAAAATGCTTCGAATTGCTATTATAATCCCGGAGGTGACACAGATGGATTTGATTAAGATTGGAAATTTTATAGCGGAACTCAGAAAAAAACAAAAACTTACGCAGGAACAGCTTGGCGAAAAGCTGGGAGTGACCAACAAGACCGTATCCAGATGGGAGACCGGCACCTATCTGCCACCGGCGGAGGCACTTCTTGCGATGAGTGAGTTGTTTGGTGTAAGCATCAATGAATTGTTAAGTGGAAAGCGGCTTTCGGAAGCGGAATACAAAGAGGCGGCGGAAGAAAACTTAAAGCAGACGGTTAAAACAAGCAGTTTCACATTAAAAGACAGAACTGATTTCTACAAAAACAAATGGCTCAAAGAACATCGCACAATCATGATACTGATCGGCATCGGTATCGTAGGCGTTTTACTTGTCGGAATCATACTGAAAAATGCATGGTTCGTTGGAACTGCTTTCATACTGTTACTTTTGGCACATGCATGGAGAAATAATACAATGATGGCGTATGTGGAAGATAACGCATTTGACGGAAGTGGAAAATATAAAAGTTTTGGAAAGAATTTGTAAAAAGAGCGAATTTTGATTGAAAAGAGGGTATAATAACAGAAAATACATAGGAAGTGTGAAGAGATATGGGAAATCGTACAGAGAAGGAAATGGAGCCAAGAATGCCGCTTACACGCGTGCAGGCAGATTCGGGGATCGGTCTTTCTGCGGCACAGGTGCAGGAACGCTTTGCGGCTCATGCAGACAATTATAAAGTGGAATCGTCCACGATGTCGGTATCGGACATTGTGAAGTCGAATGTGTTTACGTATTTTAACCTTATTTTTGCGATCATTGCTGTGTTGCTTTCCATTGTAGCGGCATGGTCTGATATGATGTTTCTACCGATTATTATTGCAAATACCTGTATCGGTATCATACAGGAGGTTCATTCCAAGAAAGTACTCGACCGGCTGTCCATTTTAAATGCACCACATTGTACGGTAGTGCGGGATGGTCAGGAACATGAAGTTGAGGCGCACAAACTGGTACTTGATGATGTGGTCATTCTGCAGGCGGGAAGTCAGATTCCGGCAGATGCGACTGTGCTTGATGGGGAACTTCAGGTAAACGAATCACTGATTACCGGTGAATCGGATGAGATTTCCAAACATGCCGGAGATGAACTTTTGTCCGGAAGTTTTGTGGTATCCGGAAAAGCACATGCAAGGCTGGAAAAAGTCGGAAAGGATTCTTATATATCCAAATTGACTTTGCAGGCAACACAGAGTAAAAAAGGCGAACAGTCGGAGATGATCCGTTCCCTGAACTATTTGATTATGGTAATGGGAATCATCATTATCCCGATTGGTATCGCATTGTTTGTGCAATCCTATATTTTTAATGAGGGAACATTAAAAGAGAGTATTACCGGAATGGTAGCTGCAATCATTGGTATGATTCCGGAGGGCCTGTATCTGCTTTCGAGTGTTGCGATGGCGGTGTCTTCGGTACGTCTGGCACAGAAAAAAGTATTAATTCATGACATGAAATGCATTGAGACATTGGCACGCGTCAATGTGTTATGTGTAGACAAAACAGGGACAATTACGGAACCTGGCATGCATGTGTACGAGACAAAAATTCTTGATGGATTAGATGAAACACAGACTGCTGCAACAATTGCCGATGTGGTTGCCGCGCAGGAAAAAGACAATGCGACGATGGAGGCATTGCAGGAATATTTCACGAAGGGAAGCGGACTTAAGGCAAAAGAAGTTTTTTCATTTTCTTCGGAGACAAAGTTTTCCGGAGCAACCATGGATGATGGTAAATCCTATGTTATCGGAGCACCGGAATTTGTATTGCGCAGCCAGTTTGAGGAATATCAGGAACAGATTGCAGAGTATAGCAGTAAAGGTTATCGAGTTCTCGTTTTTGGCGAATACGAAGGAACATTATCTAAAAGTACATTGACAGAACCGGTCCTTCCGATGGGGCTTGTTATGCTTGCAAATCCAATTCGAAAGGGAGCAAAAGATACGTTCCGTTACTTCGCAGAAAATGATGTGGAGATTAAAGTGATTTCCGGAGATAATCCGCTTACCGTGTCTGTGATTGCAGCGGAGGCCGGAATCGAAGGGGCGGAACGTTATGTGGATGCCTCGATTTTAAAGACAAAGAGTGATTATGATGAGGCAGTCGAAAAGTATACTGTGTTTGGCAGAGTGACACCAAATCAGAAACGGATGCTGGTGCAGGCTTTAAAGGAACACAAGAAGACAGTCGCTATGACTGGAGATGGTGTCAATGACGTGCTGGCATTGAAAGATGCGGACTGCAGTGTTGCGATGGCATCCGGAAGTGATGCAGCTTCGAATGTGGCACAACTGGTGCTTTTGGATTCGGATTTTGCACGCATGCCATCCGTTGTGGCAGAGGGACGACGTGTGGTAAACAACATTGAACGCACAGCATCGCTTTATATTGTTAAAAATATATTTTCCATGCTTCTTGCTATTTTTTCCGTGATCTTAATGCTGGATTATCCACTCGAGCCATCACAGGTATCTCTAATCAGTATGTTTACCATTGGAATACCTTCGTTCATTCTTGCACTTGAGCCGAATAAGAATCCAATCCGGGGAAGATTCCTTACCAATGTTTTGATAAAAGCACTTCCGGCTGGACTTACGGATTTCCTTGTGGTAAGCGGGCTGGTATTATTCTGCAGGGAATTTTCTGTGGATCTGGACTGTCTTTCTACATCCTGTACGATTCTTGTGGCAATCGTTGGATTTATGATTTTGTATCGCATTGCAAAGCCAATGAATATAGGCCATATCATTATGATGATCGGTGTGGTTGCAGGCTGGCTGTTCTGTATGTTATTTGTAAGTAAATTCTTTGCAATCACCGGTATTTCCAAACAGTGTGCAATGCTTATGGTTGTGTTCGCAATTATTACAGAACCGGCTTTGCGCTATCTCAGTCTGATTGTGGAAGGCATGCATGACTGGGGAAGCAGAGTGATGCAGAAAGCGAAAAAAGCATAGACATGAGTTGACAGTTGCAAGACATTGTAGAATCGTCTATAATTAATTAATATATTTACAGAATAAGATTTTTACAAAAGCAGGTGCAGGTGTGCGTAAACGAATCAGGCAGATAGCCAGGGATAAATTCGAATACGATCAGCCATGTATTTCGCTCCCGGAGGAGGAGCTGTCAATTCAGGTGTTGGAAGGACAGACATACGAAGGCAGTTTTTCCGTTGCCAGCACAAATCGGATTCCAGTTCGGGGAATTGTTTATACAACAAATCCCCGGATGGAATGTCTGACAACACAATTTGAGGGCGAAGAGATCCGTATTCGATATCAATTTCATAGCAAAGGCCTTGTGGAAGGTGAAGTAGAAAAGGGTGACTTTGTTCTTGTATGTGAACAGAGAGTGTACATCCTTTCTTTTCGTGTATCCGTTTCCAGGTTGTATATCGAAGCAACGAATGGATTTATTCGCAGTCTTTCAGATTTTTCAAGTCTGGCGCAGACAAATTGGAATGAGGCGTATCAGTTATTCTATCATCATGATTTTTCTAATATATTCAGTCAGAAAGAACAAAAAGAAGCCATGATGTATCGTGGAATTATGGCTGCAAAACCATCGCAACAGAACATGGAAGAATTCCTCATCGGCATTCACAAAAAGAGCAGGGTATGTTTTAACGTTGCATCTGATGATGTGTCATTGGAGATGACAGAGACCTTACAGCAGGAAGTTGAGATTAAAAAGAGTGAGTGGGGTTATATTTCCATTGATATTGAGACGGATGGAGCTTTTATCCGTTTGTCGGATAACCGAATTACAACAGAAGATTTTTTGGGAAGTTCTTACACATTTAAGTATCTGATCGATTATGACCGGATGCATATGGGATATAATTTTGGCCGTATTAAGTTCGCTTCTGCCTACGAGACAAAAATTATTGAGATTACAGCGCATAAGAGAACCAGGACAGGTAAAAATGAAGTTCGTTCTCAGGTCAAAGAATATAAAGTCGGTATTATGGAGCTTTATCAGTCTTATCGTCTGAAACGCATAGTTACTGGTGTATGGGCCAATGAGACAATTGATATTTTGAATCATTTGCATGCAATCGATGGGCAGGAACCAATGTACATGCTGATGAAAGCACAGGCTTTGATAATTAACCGGCAAAGACAGGAAGCCGAATGGATTCTTGATTCATTCAAACGTACGTGGAAGGATGAAAAATCCCCTGTTTTTGGATATTATCTGTATCTTTTGACACTTATGGAGCGGGAACCGTCCTATGTGGACCGGATGACGAATGAAATTGAACTGATTTTCCGGGATTACCCGGAATCGTCGCTTCTTTTCTGGATTTTACTGTTTTTGAAAGAAGATTATTATAATAATAGTTTCCATAAGCTAAAGGCAATTGAAAACTGGGTTATGAATGGATGTACATCTCCGTATTTGTATCTGGAAGCATACTATCTTATGCTCCAGGAGCCATATCTTTTGACGAAACTCGGTAAATTTGAGATACGGATTCTTCGCTGGGCAATTCGTAATCAAGTACTAAGCAAGGAACTTGCAACGCAGATTTTTGATATCATAGAATTGAACAAGGGATTTCATAAAGCAGAATACCAGCTTTTGTGCGCAGCCTACGAAGTGGAAAAGAAACCGGAATATCTGGGCCTGATCTGCAGTTATCTCATACGTGCCCAGAGATTTGATGTTAGATATCATACATGGTTTGAAATGGGAATCGAAGAGAAACTACGCATTACCGGATTATATGAAGCGTATCTGCTTTCTCTGGATGACCGGGCCATTAGGGCGGTACCAAAAATTATACAGATGTATTTTCAATATGACAGCAATCTGTCTTACCGCAAGATGGCAATTTTATACAATAATATTATTGCTTCCAAAAAAACGGATCCGGAGATGTATGGCAAATATCAAAAGACGATGGGCCGCTTTGCCATGGAACAGGCAGAACTGGGACATATGGATGATAATCTGGCCGTGCTTTATGAGGAAATGCTGGATTTAGGTCTCATCGACGAAGAATTATCGCATTGCATGTCGCGTATTTTATTTACGCATAAGCTGAATGTGTTTGATGCACGTATTGTCCGGGTAATCATATATCAGAAACAGTTAAAAGAGCCGCAGATTGTACCTGTGACAGATCAGACAGCATATTTTCAGCTATATACAAATGATTATGTGATGCTGTTTGAGGATGAAAAAGGACACAGGTACATCAGCAGTATAGCTTACCGTATCGAAAATCTTATAAATCTGGATAAATATCTGGAACGGTGCAGAAAGCTTGCTGTCAATGAACTGCCATATATATTGGCATATCTGGACAAAAAAAAATCCTTATCTTTTACGAAAGAAGATGAGGAATTCTTCCCGGTATTATTATTCTCAAATGATTTGGATAAATCATACCAGGCAGGCATTGCACAGGCAATTATGAACTATGCAGAAAATGTAAAGGAATATCCGAAAAATGATCTGCACAGATATTTGCAGGAAGCTGATTATGAAACAATGTCGCAGCCAGTTCGTCAATACATGATGGAATCACTTGTTGTTTATCAGTATTTTGATCTGGCTTATGATCTGGTACAGACATTTGGCATGGATCAGATGACACCGGCAACAGGACTGACACTTGTAAGTGTGATGCTTGAACGTCACAAAGAAGATAATGATGCTGATGAGGCATTACTTCGTTTTGTTGCGTATGTTTTTCTAAATAAAAAGTATAATGATGCGGTGCTTACTTATTTATGCCGGTTTTATCATGGACCGACGGAACAGATGCAGCGTCTCTGGCGTGCGGCTCAGGAATTTGGAATACAGACCTTTGAACTTGAGGAGCGCATTCTGGTACAGATGATGTATGCCGGAGAAGAGTTCTCTGAAGATGAATTGTTTTTGCACTATTACAAGACAGGTGGAAGAGAACTTGTGGTACTGGCTTATATTACACTGCGCGCGCGTGCGTACTTTGTGAAAGATGAGAAAATCACCGGAAATATCATGGGAATCATTCGTGAGCGATACCAGCATCATATGGATTTGAACGATGCTTGTAAGCTTGCACTTTTGAAAGCGTTGTCTACGGAATTAAAAGTGAATGATAACATTTATAAGATGGAAGATGCGCTGCTTTCGGAATATACCTCACGGGGCATGAATTTTGCTTTTTTCAAGAAACTGGATAAGCATCTGGTATATAAATACCATCTTTATGACAAAGTGTTTTTGGAACATTGTGCAGATCCGCGCACCCATGTGGTTTTGAACTACAGCAGGGACGAAGATGGAGAAAATTTCATCCGTGAAGATATGGTAAATGTATACGCAGGTATTTTTGTTAAGACATTTGTATTGTTTTTCGGAGATGTTGTACAGTACTATATTGCAGAAGAATTAGATGGTCAGGTAGCCGTAACAGAAAGTAATCGTATTTCTAACAATGACGTATTGGCAAAAAATGATACCAGCCGCTTTCATCTGATTAATCAGATGCTGATTTCTGCGACACTGCAGGATTATAATTCTGAGTTTGTATCGATGAAGCAATATGCAGAATATGAGGAGACTACCAAAAATCTTTTTAAACTCTTATAAAAGGGAAAAGACATGGATAAGAAGAATAATGCGTATTATCTTGGCATTGATTTATGTGATACCTATGCCATGGTAAGTTTCTATCAATTGAATATGGAAGAACCGGATACCGTCAGTATGATTGCCGGAAGTGAAAATTATCGTATACCGCTCATACTTGCACGTCGGAAAAATGTGGGAATGTGGTATTATGGTGATGAAGCCAGAAAGATGGCAAAAACGAGTGAGGTTCTCTGTGTAGATTGTCTGTTGCAGCGGGCAATTAACAAGGAAAAAGTTCTTGTGGGTGACACTTCTTACGATGCGATAGAACTGTTGGCATTATTTTTAAAGAAAGTCATGGAGCTGCCACAGAAACTTGGAACATCCATGCATGTGGAGCGCCTTGCTATTACGGTGGAACGTCTGACAAAAGAAAACATGGAAGTTTTCTGTAAAGTCGCAAATAAACTCGAGCTTACCGAAGAACATTTTATGGTCATAGACCACAAAGAGAGTTTTTATTATTTTGTGTTAAGTCAGCAGAAAGAGTTGTGGAATCATGATGTGTTTTTATTCTCTTGTGAAGGGGACATGTTATTTTCGTATGATTTAAAACGGGATGTAAGGACAACTCCACAGGTCGTTACGATTCGGGAATCAGCTCCACAACAGTTGGGCGAGAACCGTGATGCATCTTTTTCTAATATTATGACAGAGGCATTTATGAATCGAATTGTCTCAAGTGTCTATCTTGTGGGAGATGGATTTGATGGAGACTGGATGAAAAATTCGGTCAAAATTATGTGTAGCGGACGCAGGGCTTTTATTGGGAAAAATCTGTTTTGTAAAGGCGCGTGTTATGCGGCTGCCATTCGGGACCGGCAGAATCTCTGGTCTTATATTTACATGGGAGAGAATGAAATGAAATTCAATCTCAGTCTCAAAGTAAAAGAAAAAGGAAATGTCGCTTTCTACAATCTGATTTCGGCGGGGAAAAACTGGTTTGAGGCAAAAGGCGCCTGTGAAGTGATTTTGTCTGGGGCGCCGGAGATTGATTTCTGGAAACAGTTACCCAACAGTCGAGAGGCAATCATTGAAACATTGGAACTGACGGATTTGCCGAAGCGTCCGGATCGTACAACAAGGCTACGAATTACCGCGACATCGGTTTCGGATGATAAGATAGAGATAGAGATTAAAGATCTTGGCTTTGGGGAGTTTTTCCGTGCAACGGATAAAATCTGGAGACACACCATGGTCATGTAGGGGAAACGTATGAGTGAATTATTGTTTTGTCATGCACCAATCGCAGCACTGCCGTATTATATCGAGGAACTTGGAATTAATATTTATTCGATGGAGGAATTGTGCTATTTTATCGCAGGAAACGTGTTTCTGCTGGATGATTCTTTCATGAATGAAGAATTGTGTACCTGGATAGAAAAGCAGATGGGAGCGTACAAACTTGCTGAAAATTTGAGGAATGTCATACACGCGGGCAGACGTTTATTTGTATTTGTGGATTTGATTTTGGAAGATACCTGTTACTATTCCAAAGCGGAGATCGACAATATTGTATCTGTGCTTGAGCAGTTGGAACAGAAAACGGGCTTTGAATGCAGTAAAATGCGCGCAGATCAGCTTATGGAAAAAGAAAAATATCTTGCAGCAATCTATGCTTACCGGAAATTGCTTGAGTCTGAAGAGGCAAAAGAGACGGATGCATTGCTGAAAGGAAATGTATGGCATAATTTGGGAACTGCATATGCAAGGCTTTTTCTTTTTGGGGAGGCAGCTGCATGCTATGAGAATGCCTATGAATTGAATCAGACATATGAGTCGGTGAGGGAAGCTTTATTGTGCTACTGCTATATGGATGATGAGGAGAAACTGCAGCAGAAATGTGCACAGTATTATATAGATGAACATGCAATAGAAAATTTGAAAAAAGATCAAAAAGATGCGAAAGAAGATGCTCGCATCAAAGAGTTTGATCAGCGACTGGAAAAAATTCAGTCCATGCTTACAGAAGGACAGAAAATCGAGGCAAAGGATGCGTTAAACGATATTATTTTTAACTGGAAGGAAGAATATCGGAGAGGTTGTAAAGTATAGGTATTATGTTTTTATCGAGGCTATTTCATAAAAAAAATAAAAAGAAATGGGAAGAGGATGTTGCGAAGTATGAGCAGGCGCGTTATGCAACTTTAGAGACGGAGAACAGTGAGCGGACCCTGCATCTTACGGAACCTGAGAATGCTGCAAGTTATGTGGTGGATCTGTGCGAGCAGATGATTGATGTATCTAAAAACATTGAAGGAATCCGGCAGGAATATCAGATGGTTACCTCTTATCTGACAGACATACAGATCATTGAGGAACTTACGGAAGCAGAACGAACGCCAATTGAAGCTTGTGCACAGCATGTCTCCCAGTTGGAAAAACAAAGAAGCGAATTTTTAAAGATTGAGCATAAACTTTCGGACACGCAGTATGGGCAGATGCAACAGGAGGAGGCAAAACTTCCGGGCGTCATACGACGACTGAAAGAAAACGAAAACTATCTTGATAAAATAAAAAAAGATCTTGCATACCTGGAAGGTGAAAAACTGCAGTGGTCCATGCTTCGAACAGAGTCATTGCATACACAGAATATCATGCGGAAAGCATCCTGTGTACTGTTATCTATATTTACGATTGCATTTGTGCTGGCGTTGGTCGGATCCTGGTATTTTCACGTAGAGGCACAGTTGCCGATCACGATCGGATGTTTTGTGGCGGCGATTATAGGTGTATTTGTTTTTATAAGATATCAGGAAGCTACAAAAAATATCCGTAAGGCTGATATTAATAAAAATCATGCGATTTCTCTGGAAAATCATGTGAAGATCCGGTTCGTGAATATGAAAAATGCGGTGGATTATACGTGCGAAAAATACCATGTGCACAATGCGAATGAGTTGCAGGCACTGTATGAGCAATACCAGAGTGAGGCAAAAGAAAAGGAGCAGTTCCGCAAGACCAACGATGAACTGGAATATTATTCGAAATCTCTGATTCACTATCTCTCAAAGCAAAAAATGTATGATGCAAAAGTGTGGATACAGCATGCGGATGCAATCATAGACAGCAGGGAACTGGTCGAATTAAAGCACAATCTTATTGAGCGCAGACAGCATTTGCGCGGACGGATTGAAAGTGCATTACAAAGTATTGAAATTATGAAGAAGGATGCAATGAAACAGGCGAAGTATATGGACGACAATGGCTTGCAGTTACAGAAAATCATTCAGAAAATAGATCAGATGAATCAGTACTAAATCCTTCACATTTTATGCATATATTCATAATATATAGCATACGCAAAATGGAAAGGATTTCAGACAATGGATACAAAATTGAATATCGCATCCTGCAAAGAGACAAACACGGAACAGGTACCGGGTATGGCATATGTTCCGTGGCAGCAGTTTACCAGAACTTATGATCCGAACCGGGCACTGAGGGCCGGAACTATTTTTCCGGAACTTGATAAGCCGTTTACTGGAAATTGTACATGGAACAATGGAGGTAGACGCAGATGAACAGACCAAATCAGGATATGCAGCAAAAGAGAATGAACCAGAAGGAACTGTATGAGTGGATCATGATGCTTGGATTTTGTGCTGTGGACATGATGCTTTATCTGGATACGCACCCGGATGATGAAGAGGCGTTGAACTATTTTAATCAGTGCACTGCGCTTTACAATGCAGCAAAACAGTCTTATCAGGAACAGTTTGGTCAATTGAATGCATTCTCAGAGCAGGAACGTTCTTCCTGGGATTGGAATACAGCACCGATGCCATGGGAAGGGGGAATGTAATTTATGTGGAGTTATGAAAAACGATTACAGTATCCGATTCATATTACGACACCGAATGCGAAGATGGCGTCTTATATTATCAGCCAGTATGGCGGTCGGTACTGCAATACCCTATAACGGATAGAAACCGCTAAATTACAAGCTTTAAGAACACATCAAGACTTGTGTTCTTCCTGTCGAATACGATGTGATCTACTACATTCCGCATCATGTTTCCTTTTTGGACATAATCAGCAGATTCATCTTTTAACACCAGAAGCAGATTTTGAATATTTTGCTTCATTTTTTTATCCATATCTTCTTTGGTATATTTGACATTGGAAAGAGTGAGTTCTTCAATTTCTTTTTCAATTGTTCGGCGTTCCTCTTCAAGTGCAGTCTTATTCGCCTTATATTCTTCCAGAGTATCAATTTCATTTAAGTATGCAGCCTTGATACGCTTTTCCTTGGCATCAATTTTCTGAAGCTGTCGTTCACAGTCGGATAGCTTGGATTCGGCATCTGAGGACGCTGCAGATATAATGGTGTATGAAAGTGTAGGAGAGTGCAATACATATTCAAGATACTCCATCACCATTTTTTCAATTGATCCGGTACTGATATAATGAGACTCCGAACAGAATCCCTTGCTATATTTCCAGCATTGGAATCCGCGTGCAGAGTTAGCACCGCCATATGCCAATGTACCACCGCAAGAGGAACAGATCAGCAGACCACTCAGCCAATGCTTGGCAGATGATACGTCACGGGATTTTGCTTTGCGCATATTCAATGCCAGTCGTTTCTGGATTTCTTTAAATGTATCTTCATCCCATAAAGCTTCCCAATTGCCATCCGCATAGATCACTTCATCTGACGGTTTAAGCTTGCGACCGCGTTCGGTGTAATTCCATCTGGATTTGCCAATATAAAACGGATTTTCGAGCACGTAGCGCACGCCACGGGCATCCCACAGGTTACCTCGCTTGGTGCGATACCCCATGTCATTTAGTTTACGCGCAATTTGAAGCTGTGTGGACCCGGACAGGAACATATCTTTGATCATAAGCGGAATCTGTACGGTGTCCGGATTGATTACCGGCGGTTTCTTATCGCCTGGAGACGTATATCCAATCGGAGCATCGCTCTGATAGTGCCCACGCATGGCATTCTGCGTCATTCCCCGCATTACCTCGCCGGATAAGCGGATAGAGTAGTATTCGTCCATCCATTCGATAATACGCTCAATTAGAGAGCCAAACGGACCGTCTATGAGTGGCTCTGACACACTCACCACATCAACACTGTTTTTACTGAGCAGGGATTTATATACAATGGATTCTTCCTGATTACGGGCAAATCGTGAGAACTTCCACACGATGATTGTATCAATCGGATGCTCCTTGGACTTGGCCAGTGCAATCATGTTCTGGAAAGCTGGCCGCTTGTTTGCTTTCCGGCCGGAGATACCATTGTCCTGATATATGTATTCTTCGGGAACATCAATGGAATTCTTCTTGGCATAATCCATAAGTAAGCGAAGCTGCGCATCCGGAGAGAGTTCTTCCTGCTTGTCGGTGGATACACGGATGTAGATTGCCCCTGTTTTGCGTTCTGATACTTTTTCTTTCATAGCACATTACACCTCTTTCTCTATATTGTATTGTTTTTTGAGTACAAAAATAACAGCCAGCGTGGAACGGGTGTTCCGCTTGCATAGCTGCTCCGAGAATGATACAATATGCTTGTCTAGGGCATTGTATCTTCGGATCAGTGTTTGCCGCCTTGGTGCTCCAGCATCAGGGCGGTTTTTCTTTATATATTCTTATTGTTCCAAATCGAATTTAAAATCTGAAAGATCTATATCATAGTTATCACTATATCCTTCAAGGATTAATTGAAGGTTTGCTGGTTTTATTTTATCGAAAGTGATAATTCCAGACGAAGATGCTCCAGGCGTGAGATCATCAGATAATTGCGGATAATCATCACTATATGCGGAGTATGATTCTTCATATTGTTTTTTGTTTTGCACAACTTTAGCAGATGATGAGTAAATACTTACATTATCATTGGAGTTGTTTGTCACATCAACATAAAATCTTGTTTCGTTCTCGGCAAATTCCACTTTCGTAACCTTAACAGTGATTCCGTGCTGCTCAATTGACTGGTCTTCAAATTCCCATGTAGTGTCAGCTTTTCCGAATGAATCGATATAAGTGGTTTCTTTCGCATCTGCTGCTATCATGTAAGCCCACGAGGTATCAACGCCCATTACGGTCTGGCCAGAATAGGATCCAGTAATTTTGGCATCTACGGATATAAAGCTATCCTCTTTAAACTCTTTTGCAGATACATCTTTTGAAACTTTTAACAAAATACTGTTATTGTAGTCCGTATCTGTATAAGCTTGATATATGTAATAATCATCGCCTTCATCACATGTCTGGCTTACAATTCCGTAAAATTTAATATATTTACCGGCATAAGAATCAGGGTCTGAAACTACAGTGTTGATATTATCAACGTACTCCCTATCGCTTTTCGGCGTAATATCTTCGGAAACAGTTGTTCCAGATCCCGACATTATAATTCCTAAGAAAATAGCGATACAAGAAAAAACGATTCCGACAATCGGTGCAACTTTTTTTGTGTACTTTTTACACACACCGATGATGGAAAGAACCAGTCCAACAATCCCAAGCACGCACCCTAGTCCACCAGCAAAGGTTGCAAAGATCGTTGCAAGAATTGAAAAAACCAAGCCTATTACACCAATAGTATTCTTCCTTTTAGGCGGAATGTTAGGTTGGAATTGCATAGCCGGTTGAGGCTGCTGAAATTGTTGATTTTGCATACCTTCGTTCGGCTGGAACAATGGTGCTCCGCAATTTGGACAAAATTTAAAATTTCCACCTTCGGTTCCACAGTTTTTACATACCATAAAATCACTCCTTTGTTTTTTATTTATATAATTCAAGCACACCAAGTGGCTCGAAATATATCAAATAGTTATCTTGTTTTGTACATAATCCATATTTTTCCTTGTAATAGTTTAGGCAATCTATAAGGAATTCTTCTGTAACGTTCAGATGTTCCGCAATCTCAAACTGATTCCGACATCCACATTTGTACGAATCAATCAGATCGTTAAGGGAGAGCAGTTTGTGGTATGCCCAGATTCTGGCGCGTCGTTCCTGCTTCCGGTTGGATACGTCCGTCTGATCCATGATGTCACCGACAGTGGTGTAGTAGTGTCCAAGCTCTTCGGCAAGCACACAAGCTTTTTCGGTTTCTATGTACATATCACGGTTAAGTGCAATAGTACCGTCGCAATATAATCCTTTGATTCGCTTACTGGTAAAAGAATAATCAATGATATCTACATTTGTATCAGAAGCGGTTTGACATAATTCTTCGAATTTATTCATTATAATCACCTCCACCGCATCTTAAATTATCTACTGTCCTATAAAAAGGACTACTTTCTTTTTGACTTAACAAATTCTGCAAATGCTTTGATTTCATCAAGTTCCTCTGGGGTGTACTCATCGCCGTCAAAATGTGCAGCAATGGTAGTAGGTTTTTCTGGCTCATCCCATCCCATAAGCTCTTGTGGAGTGGTTTTTAAGGCTTTAGCAAAATCTCTTATCTTAGATTCTGATATATCAACATCACCCTTTTCAATTTTTGCAATAGATGAGCGGTCCTTATATCCAGTAAGCTCTGCTAATGTATCTTGGGACATTTTAAGAGCTAAACGTCTTTCTTTAATATTTTTATATAGGTCAAGCATAAGCAAAGCCTCCTTGTGATATTGTGTAAATAAATAATAGCACGTTGTGTAAAATAATTCAACAAAATTATTAAAAAGTGTTGACACAAATTCACAACAATGATATAGTGAATGTAGTTCACGGAAGGGGGCGATAGAACAGTGGCAAATGTTGAACTACTTAGAGAAAAAATAAGTGAATCTTGGATGACGGTGTCAGCTATTGCTGATAAATCTGGCATTTTAAGGGAAACGCTTTATAACAGAATGAAAAGCGGAAACTTTTATGCATCAGAAATTGTATCGTTAACTAAGGTGCTTCGTCTCAGCAGAAAAGAAAGAGACGATATTTTTTTACCTTGATATGTGAATATAATTCACATAAGGCGGATCGGCATAAATAGTAAAGAGAGGAGATTATATCACAAATGGAAAATTCAGAAAATTAAGAACCGCGTACAGGCACAGTTAATAACCTATTAACAGGAGGTGGGGTTATGGCAAGATACCCGAAAAAGGCTACATACCGGACATGGGTGATTGATTCGAAAACCGGTGAATGGAAACGAATCGATCCCAAAGACATACCTCAGAACAAAATTGATGAGCTGTGCGACAAGTTTGCGTTTGGTGCAGGCTATAAGCGCACAGAGTAGCCACTTCGGTGGCGCTGGCGGACAAGCCAAGGAGAAAACATGAAAAACAAGTTATTTATTGTAGGGATTGTGATATTTACATTTGGAGCAATGGCGATGGATTCAGTCGGTGCAGGAGGAATGATTGCATGTGTGATGGTAGCACTTGGTACAGTGCTTGCATTTGCAGGCTATGCATCAGAGCAGTTAGAAAAGGAACGTAGGAAAACGGCCCGACGGATTCAGAAACTTAGAAGACAATGAAAGGAGAAACAGTGAACATCAGCGGCGCAATACCATATCCGGAAGACCAGTATAGAAAGCATTACCAGAATCCAACGTACCCGCGTAAGGGAAAAGAGAGCGAAGGGGATTTCCGGAGTGTGCTTGATACTGAAATGAAAAAGATGGAACCAACCCACCGTCCAAGAGAGTGATTCCATCAAAGAAATAAATTACATTAAAATATTTCATTTTTAGTGTAATGGATATTATAAGCGTTTGCAAGATGAAACTTCAAAATGAATGGATAATTATGATTTGTTTGAACAGCATGAGACAGAAATGGAGAGGAAATTGGAAGAACGGCCATTATGCGAGCGCTGTGAAGAACCAATACAAGATGATTTTTATTACGATATCGGCGGTGAGATTTACTGTGAAGATTGCATGGTGTCTTGCTTCCGGAAGGTGATCGAGTAATGGGATATTACAGAACATGTACACATTGTGGTGCGAATCTTGATCCTGGGGAAACATGTGATTGCCAGGAAGAAAGCAAATTAAAGGAAAGCAGATTCATGGCACTGTTTGCGTGCGATGCATCTGGCCAGATAACAATGAAAGTAGAGGATTTTAAATATGCAGAAACTTAACTTATCAGTACAGTTACAGAACGGAACTATTGATGCCAATTTCGACAGCATTAAGGCGGCTCTGGCAGCAGAACTTGATACATATAAGAAAATGGTTTTTACCGAAGATTCCAAGAAAGATGCTAAGGATACAGTTGCATACCTTAGAAAATTTAATAAGGCGTTGGATGACAAGCGCAAGGAAGTCAAGAAAGCATATATGGCACCATGTGATGCCTTCGAAGCGAAAGTTAATGAGCTGAAAAAGCAGGTGGATGAGCCTATCAAATTTATCAATGAACAGATTGAAGAATTTGAGTGTAAACGTGTTGAGGAAAAGAGAACACTGATCAAGGAAATTTATACAGGTATTGCTGCCGAACATGCAGAAGCTGCCGAGTATTTGCCATTACAGAAGATTTACGATAAACATTGGGAAAATGCTACCACTACCAAGAAAGCTATAACAGAAACAATTACTGAGCGCATGACCCGCGTGGAGACAGATCTTACAACTATCCGTAGCATGGAATCCGAGTATGAGGATAAGGGTATTGAGCGATATAAAGCCACGTTAGAGCTGTCTGTTGCTATTGCAACAATGAATCAGTTCCAGAAACAGAAAGAAGAGATTCTGCGCAGAGAAAAAGAGCGCAAGGAAAGAATCAAAGCGGCGGAAGAAAAAGAAGAACCTTCCGGAAGTACTGTCCCGGTTATTCCTGCGGTTCCGACCAAAGAGCCAAAAGAAGAATCTGCAGCATCCGCACCGGCTGGAAATACAGTACGGTATGAAGTTATTGCTGATTTATTCCAGATTGCACAGCTTGAATCTGCCATGCGCGAGTACGGCATTAAATTCCGGAGGGTATAAGAATGGCAGAGATAGCAAAGAAAATGAATATTTACGAAGCTATTTCCCGATGCATGGAAGAAATCGGAGCAGTCGGAAAGGATGCAGTTAATAAGCAGCAAGGTTTTAAATACCGTGGGATTGATGCGGTGATGAATGCAATTAACCCTGCATTGACTAAAAACCATGTGTTTATTGTGCCGGAAGTGCTGGACCAGTCGAGGGAAGAACGCACAACGAAAAGCGGTGGGGCATTGATTTATTCAGTGTGTCGGATCAAGTACACCTTTTATGCCGAGGACGGCTCCTCCATCGAAGCGGTGACAGTTGGCGAGGGAATGGATTCCGGAGACAAGGCAACCAATAAGGCAATGGCTATTGCATTTAAGTATGCGTGCTTTCAAGTGTTTTGCATTCCGACAGAAGAAATGAAGGACCCGGACGAAGAAACGCAGGACCCGGCGAAACCACAGTTCAATCCGGCAACACCGGAACAGTTGAGAAAACTGAATGAATTTATTATGGCATACGCCGGAATGTGCAAAAACACTAAAGAATCAGATGTTACCGATATGTTAAAGAAAAAATACCAATATAACGGTACAAGTGATATTTCTACTGAGCTGGCAGACAAGCTCATCCAGCAGGTAGAGTTTTGGTACCAGAAAAAGAAAGAAGCCGATGCCTAATGGAAACTACAGGTAAGCTTACCGGAGCCAGCCGGACATTTGACGGAAATAGCATCATCCTCACTTTCGAGGTTGATGCTTCAGCATCCGGACAGATTGAAAGCATGAAAAAAGATGATCTGCTTCGGATAAAGGCGGTTAAGTACCGTCAGAAGCGGAGCCTTGATGCTAATGCTTATGCATGGGTGCTTATGACCAAGATTGCCAATCATCCGGATATCGCATCGAGCAAAGAAGAGGTGTATGAGCAGATGCTGCAGAAATACGGAACCTTTTATGAGGACGAGGGCGGATATATCACTATTACAGTTAAAAAGACAGTAGACATGGCAAAGGTGTCTGGCCATTGGAAACATATTAAAGATAACGGCAATTTTGCATCCTATCTGATGATTAAGGGATCGAGCGAATACAACACCGCAGAAATGAGCCGCTTTATTGACCGCATCGTTGAAGAGGCACAGGAGCTTGGAATTGAGACAGCTACACCGGATGAATTGGAACGCATGAAGCAGGAATGGGGTGCGGCATGAAAAGGCTCTGGAGCGTATTTACGGATGATATGGACCACTGCTATTTTACTGGAACAGCTCCGGTGGAGAGGCACCATATCTGGTGCGGTTCCAACCGGAAGAATAGCGAGAAGTATGGTTTTGTGATCCCGCTCCGGCCGGATCTACATCCGAATGGAGCGCAGGCAGGAAAGAATGCTGCGGAAATAGATCTGAAGCTTAAGCAGATGGCGCAAAAATATTTCGAAGAACATTATGGGACCAGAGAGGACTTTCGGAAAATCTTCGGAAAGTCGGTATTGTGAGGTGATCGAGTGATACAGATTGAAAATATCCCCTACGGGCATGAGAACGCGGTACAGCGTCCGGCGAACCCTATAGAGGACAGAGTGTTGAGAGCGCACATTGAAAAGGCAAATCGGAATAACGACTGCATTATCAATGTGGGGAATGGCTATTATAGACCAGTTCCGGGCAATCTCACAGACGAAGCAGAGCTTAAAGAATATCTTGCAAAAGAGTTATCCAGAGCAAGAAAAATACAGGCAAAACGGCTGGCAATGCGCCAGACATTCGAAAGGTGGCGAGAAGTTGGAATACTTACTGATAATACCCGGGAGACTGGATAATCTGAACGATTACATATCGGCTGAACGTGCGAATCGTTACAAAGGCGCACAGATGAAATCCAGGAGCGAAGCGGTTGTGATCAATGCCATCCGGCAATGCCTGAAGCGTGTGAAAATCGATAAGCCGGTGTACATGGAGTATCGGTGGTATGAGAAGAACAAAAAGCGCGATTTAGACAATATATCGTCCTATGGGCGCAAGGTAATACAAGATTCTCTGGTATATGCTCATGTGCTGAAAAATGACGGTTGGAAAGAGATAACCGGATTCTCTGATGAGTTTTATGTAGATGCTGCCAATCCCCGAATAGAGGTATTGATCCGGGAGGTGGAGTAGTTGGATGGAAGTTACATCAAATTGAGCCGCGGACTTCTGGATTGGGAATGGTATTCGGATATTAATACAACACGGGCATTCATCCACATGTTGTTAAAAGCTAATTGGAAGGATGGAAATTTTAAAGGAATGGTTGTTCCTAGAGGCTCTTTTGTTTCTTCCATCGGAAAGCTTGCAAGTGAAACAGGACTTACAGAAAGGGAAATTCGCACCGCAATTTCACATTTGAAAATGACAGGCGAAGTGACAAGCAAAACGACAAACAAATTCACAGTATTTTCAGTGGTTAAGTACGATTTGTACCAAGCAAACGACAAGCAAAGCGTCAGTCAAGAGCCAAGCAAGCGACATTCTAACGACATTCAAACGACAACAATAGAAGAAAAGAAAGAAGGGAAGAAAGGAAATAAAGAAAAAAATACCAAAAAAGATTTCTTCCCAGAGGATGAAAAACTGAATCAGGCATTTGCTGATTTTGCCGATATGCGAAAGCAGATTAAAGCTCCGATGACAGATCGTGCTGTTGGAATGGCTATCAAGAAACTGACGGAGCTGTCCGGCGGTAATTCAGACACGGCAGTTAAGATTCTGGAGCAGTCAATCATGAACAGTTGGAAAGGCTTATTCCCCCTTAAGGACAATAAGGCATCCGCACAGAATAAATTCAACTTTACTCCAAGAGAGCAGGACTTTGAAGCCTTGGAGCGAAAGTTACTTGGCGGTTGAAACACCAGCCGGAAGGCGAAAGAAACAGCAAGTCGAAAATCGAGATAGTTATCACAAGCCATGATTTTTTACCTTGCAAAACAGGGGCAGAAATGCCCCGTCTACCCAAAGGGGCGATGAATTGAGACACAGAACGAATACGCAGAAGCGTCTTGAGAGAATAAATGCAGAAATATCGGAATCGATTCGAGCGTATGACGATTCCAAGACAGAAAACAGAGATCCGAAGGCCTATAGCAGATTTAAGGCAAACAGCACCTATTATGGCAGTGGGCGAACCTGCAGCTATGGAGAGAAAACGAAAATATGTGATCCAAGTTGCAGATTCTGGTACACATGCGTTAAGGGACATCAGATCAGAGAGGAGAACAAATGCACAGAGTAACACAGAGGGAGCGTGTAATACATACAAGCGTATACCGGCAGGAAGTTAACAAGGCGAAGCTTGGAAATAATATCGCAAATCATATGGGATTTATATTTGCACTGGCACTGTACGACAAATTCGGGCTGACATTTAAGCAGATCACGAACTATTACACCAAAACAGTAAATAAGCGCGTTGCTTGGCAGGATGATGATAACGACGATGTTACGAGCGAAAGCATGATGGAGTATTGCCTAAAACGGAAAATTGATGTGATCGGTTGGGTGAAGTCGATACCGATGTCACAGAAGCTGTACATGGCGGATATTCAGAAAGGGCGAGCAGTGCTTGGAGCAGACCGCAATATCGAAAGCGCACTGGCATCCACAATGTACCTGACAATCCCTACATTGAAAGAGTCATATCGATTCTCGAATGCCAAGATCGAGGAATTTATGAAGTGGGTTGCCTATTACATTGATTCATATTGGCGAAAACAGCCGAAGAGCAAAGAACACTATCTGTCCGATGCGATTATCCGGCAGACATTTATCGAGGATGAACATTGGGACATTGTTACAGGAGAGGCGGTGTGATAGATGCTTGAATGTATGAGAAATGCGGCGCGTAAGCCAAAGACCAATGCAGACCGGATCAGGAGCATGACGGATGAGGAACTTTTAGATTTCCTTTGCTCAATCGAAACATATGATTGTGGAAGTGCAAAGACCATTGAGGGCGGAGTAGCAATGTGTTCTGTTACAGATGTGGAACAATGGCTTAAGGCAGAAAGTGAGGAATAGCATGGAGAGATTAACAAGAAGAAGTGCTAACGGAACCGGCGTATATGCTACACCTAGTGGAGAACCTGTTAAATGGGAAAATAACCGCCATAATGTATTACAGAAATTAGCAGATTACGAGGACTTAGAGGAACAGGGCAGACTTATCAAGCTGCCTTGTAAGGCGGGAGATACAGTTTATGTAGTCACTTCTCCATTTAATGTGTTTGATGATATTGAATATGATGAGAATACGAAAGACGAAGTCTATGAATCTTATGTTTCTAGTACAACATTTTATAAAAGTGGAGAACAATATAGAATTTATGCTAAGGCAACAAATCATTTTATAGGAGCATATTTTAGAGAATGCGATTTTGGCAAAACAGTATTCCTCACAAAATCCGAAGCAGAAGCAAAACTGAAAGAATTGAGAGGCGGAGAAAATGAGTGAAGAACTTAAACCATGCCCGTTCTGTGGGCACAGAATAGTTATTGAAAAAGATGTGTACGATCCAAGCAGGGATTGGAACCCAACATTTATAGATCCGGACAGCGGCGGTGATCCTATAAACATCCATTGCGAATGTGGTTTAGAGTTTTGCACTGGTACATATGACTGGGACGAATTTGTGAAAGCATGGAACAGGAGGGCGAACGATGGGAAGATTGATTGATGTAGATGATGTAATATCATTGCTTGCCAATCATCATTTTGATGACAGCAAGGAAAATACTGATTTGTTGATACACAATTTATGCAAGGAAGTAAAGAGTGTTCCAACTGCATATGACCCGGACAAGGTTGTGCGGCAGTTGGAAGAATACCGCGAAGAAATGGAACAGTTCGGATGCAGTGGAATGCTGTCGGACATGATCGAGGTTGTGAAAGGCGGTGGAGTAAATGGCGATTAAACCGATTTTATTCAATACCGAGATGGTCAGGGCAAATCTGGAAGGTAGAAAGAGTTGTACGAGAAGAATAATTAAACCACAACCGCAAGGATATTTTGAAGTAAGCGAAGAACCGCTGTATATATATGATACAGACGGAAAACAAGGCAAAATTACGCCACCATATCAGCCGGGCGATATCCTCTATGTCAGAGAAACATGGCATAAGTACATCAAGCGAGTAGGCGAAGGCAAAAGCTGTCATCTGGTAGAATTTTACGGATACAAAGCAAGTATTGCTAACTCGGAAGATGCGGATGAGCCGTGGAAACCATCCATCCATATGCCGAAAGAAGCCGCGCGTATCTGGATTAAAGTTACGAATGTGAGAGTGGAGCGGTTAAAGGAAATTACCATTGACGGTATTCGTAATGAAGGGCTTTCTTCTATGGCAGTTCATGCCGGAGACATGGAGATTGCAATGGAAGAGTGGAAAAACCTTTGGAACAGCACCATCAAGAAATCCGACCTTGATAGCTACGGTTGGAATGCGAATCCGTGGGTGTGGGTGATTGAATTTGAACGGTGCGAGAAGCCGGAAACATAGTGGAGGTGTTGAATTATGAGGATATTAAAAATTCACAAAAATATAAAAGTGAATAAATCCATTGGTAATATGCGGATAACATCACAGCGTTGTAGAAGACCAATTGAAAATTCAAACAGATGGGATAAGTACACAGAGATAAGCTGTTGGTATGATAGAGATTGCGAAAACTGCCCTATGGGGTGGGAAACAAGAAGCTACGAGGGGGAATGTGACGATTGCGGTTGTCTATTTAGTTACGATTTTAGAGTTCCTATATGGAAATGTATGCTACCAAGATGGATAAAAAATATAATTGCTAAATCAGCATTAGGGGGGAATGAAAATGCCTAAAGCAGTATTGATTATGGATATGCCGGAATCGTGTTTTGGTTGCAACTTTTTGTATTGTAACGCGGATGCAGGTATTGACAGTTGCCAAGCTATGGAAGTATCAAGAATTGTTGATTCCGAAACCTACGAGAAACCGGATTGGTGCCCTCTTCGAGAATTGCCAGAGAAGAAAGAAACCTGGGTAACATTATCGTGTTATCCTAACGGTCGATGGACAGAAGATATGAAAGCAGGTTATAACACCTGCTTAGACGAAATTTTAAAAGAAAGAAAGGAATAACGAATCCTCGGTAAACCGAGGTTGCAACTTAAAGGTGTCAAAGATTTTGCATAAAGGGAATAATAGTAGCGTTGATGATTCGATAAGGTGGAATTTGAAGTAGCGCACATATAGCATATTTGACTTATGTGAGTTTCAGACCGTCAGCATGGGAAGCCTATATTCCTTATCCACGATACATGGATTTGTAGCGTGGTGTTATGACAAAAAAGAAACTAAAGGTATGTTGGATAAGTGCAGGAATATCAAGTTTTATGGCTGGATATCTTGCTGGAGATGTGGACGAATGGATTTACATTGACATTGCAGACCAACATCCAGACAGCATGAGATTTATCAAAGATTGCGAAAAAGCAATCGGAAAGAAAATCACAGTGCTACGATCAACGGAATATCGAAATGTGGAAGATTGTGTTAGGACATTCGGAGGATACAGAAACGCCAACAATAACGCCATACCTTGCACGGCATGGCTGAAAAAGCGAGTCCGTAAGCAGTGGGAAGCTGAACATGCGGACTATGAGATCACGTATGTTTGGGGCTTTGACTTGAACGAGAAGAACCGAGCGGATCGAATGGTTGAGAGCAATCCGGAATTTAATCATATTTTTCCGTTGATTGAAAGAAATTTAACGAAAGAGGAAGTGCATGGACTGTTTTTAATGACTTTTACTTTCCCACGCCCTTGGAATTATGAGCATGGGTACGCCAACAATAATTGCATTGGCTGTGTCCGTGGCGGCATGGGTTATTGGAATCGCATTCGAAAGGATTTCCCGGAAGTCTTTGAAAGCCGGGCGAAGTTGGAAAGAGAAGTCGGACACTCCATGTTGAAAGACAAAAACGGACCGGTATATCTGGATGAGTTAGATCCTGATCGGGGAGATATGAATACAGAGATCATGCCGGAATGTGGAATTATGTGCTACTTGAGCATGAAATAAAAGTCTTTAGGATAAGTAGAAGGGCGGTCGGCAGTTGTGCTGACCAAGGTGTTACTTGTTTGTGTGGTTGGAATTTGTGTTGCCATAGTATTCTCCATTTCCGTACTAAAAGTACAAAGAGCAATTATTAAAGTTGCAATGAATTTTATGACTGCCAACCGAATTCCCTTCCCCCAAACGGTTTTACCCGCCTGCTTATCATAAAGACAAGGATATATTAAAACAAAGTATTCAAAAATGCAAGAAAGGGGCCGAACCTCCGGCCGGGGTAACGATATATCGGGTTCCTTTTGAAAAAATGAAAGTAAAGTGTGAAATATATCGGGATTCCATGCAGAACTACAAAAAGTATGGAATTCCAAAGGCACAGCTTGTAATTGCAGATGTGCCATACAACCTTGGAAATAACATGTACGGCAGTAACCCTATGTGGTATGTCGGCGGTGATAACAAAAACGGAGAGAGCAAACTTGCCGGAAAAGCAGCATTTAATTCGGATTACAATTTCAATCTGTATGAATATTTCCATTTCTGTAGCAAGATGTTGAAGAAAGAGCCAAAGGAAAAAGGAAAAGCGCCATGTATGATCGTGTTCTGCAGTTTCCAACAGATACCGACCATGCTCAAAGCAGCAGAAAAACACGGATTCAGGAATAGTATACATCTCACGTTTGTCAAAAATTACTCTGCACAGGTTTTAAAGGCAAACATGAGAGTGGTAGGTGCTACAGAACACGCGCTTGTGTTGCATAAAGGGTTGCCAGAAGCAGACAAGGCAATATGGCTTGGTACCGAGCACGGACTTATATTTTATCGGGACAAGTTGCCAAAGTTTAACAATGACGGAAAGATGATTTTTGATTGGATGCCCTGGGAAAAGGATCCGAAAGGGAAATATCCAAGCATCCACCCTACACAAAAGCCGGTATGTCTGCTGAAAAAGCTGATTAAGATTTTTACGGATGAGGGGGATGTTGTAATTGACCCCTGTTGTGGTAGTGGCAGCACACTTCGGGCAGCAATGGAACTTGGCAGACCAAGTTATGGATTTGAGATTGACCGGAATTTCTACGAGCGGGCAAAAAATGAAATGTTGGTAGAGAATTACGGCGAGGTTTCCATGCGTGCCGAGGACAGCAGGACAGGGCAGAGAAACATCTTTGATATGTTGGAGGAATAGCATGAGGACAGTATTGAAATATCCGGGAAGTAAGTGGAACATTGCTTCCCAACTGGTGAAATTGATACCAGAACATCACAGTTATGTAGAGCCGTTTTTCGGCAGCGGGGCCGTGTTATTTAATAAGCCGGTATCTGATATTGAGACAATTAATGACCTGGATCACGATGTTGTGAATCTTTTCCGGTGCATACAGGAAGATGCGGAACATCTAGCTGCAATGGTAATGACTACACCATTCAGCCGTGAAAAATATGAGGATACATATAAGCTGGATGTATGGGAACTGATGATGCCGGATGAACCGTATCATAAAGCGTTACGATTTTTAATCCAGTGTTGGCAAGGGCATGGGTTCCGTACCAATGGCAGCAAGGTAGGATGGAAAAATGATGTACAGGGCAGAGAAAGAGCTTATGCATTATGGAACTGGTACCGTCTGCCGGAATGGATCATTGACATAGCGGAACGGTTGCGCATGGTACAGATTGAGAACCGCCCGGCGGTGGAAGTGATTGAGAGATTTAATTACAGCAATGTTTTTATGTACATTGATCCTCCGTATGTTTTGGGTGCCAGAGCAGGAAAACAGTATAAGCATGAGATGACGGATGCGGATCACGAGGAATTATTGAAAGCGTTACTACAGAGTAAAGCAAAGATTATGATTTCTGGTTATGAGTCAGAAATGTATAACGACTATCTGAACGGATGGGAGAAAAAACAGTTTGCCAGTTGTGCGGAGCATGGAAAGCCACGAACGGAAACTGTATGGATGAATTACAAAGCAGACTTACAAATGAATTTCGGAGATTTCCCGGAGGTGCTGCCATGATTAACGGAGAACTGATCGTTGACAACTTCGCCGGCGGTGGTGGTGCATCTACCGGAATAGAACTTGCAACCGGATATAGCGTAGACATTGCAATCAATCATGATCCAGAAGCAATTAAGATGCATAAGGCGAACCACCCGAATACAAAGCATTATTGCGAAAACGTGTGGGCGGTTGATCCGGTCAAAGCGTGCAACGGGCATCCAGTCGGACTTGCCTGGTTCTCACCGGATTGCAAGCACTTTAGCAAGGCGAAAGGCGGAAAACCAAAGGATAAGAATATCCGTGGTCTTGCTTGGGTAGCATTACGCTGGGCAGGACTTGTCAGACCGAGGGTTATCATGTTGGAGAACGTGGAAGAGTTCAAAACATGGGGACCATTAAACAGACGGCATCATCCTATTAAGCGTAAACAAGGGAAGACATTTGAGCGGTTTGTGCAGCAACTTCGGGAGCTTGGCTATGAAGTGGAGTTCCGTGAGCTGATTGCTGCCGATTATGGAGCACCGACCATGCGAAAGAGATTCTTCCTGATTGCAAGGTGTGATGGCAAGCCGATTGTCTGGCCAGAGCCGACACACGGACAGGCAGACAGCAAAGCAGTAAAAGCTGGACTGTTAAAGCCATATGTTGGAGCGTACACACAGATTGATTTCAGCAGGCCATGTCCGAGCATTTTTGACACATCGGAAGAAATAAAAGAAAAGTACGGCATCCGGGCGGTTCGTCCGCTGGCAAAGAAAACAATGGATCGGATTGCAAGGGGATTAAAAAAGTTCGTCCTTGATAATCCAGAACCATTTATAATCCAGTGCAACCACGGCGGTGAGCGCAGACCGAACGATATCCGGGAGCCGATGCCAACCATAACCGGAAAACATGGGTACGGAATTGTAGAGCCAAAGCTTGCACCGTATATGGGAACCAATACAACGAATCATCCGGGTGGAAACTGCAAAGATCCGATACATACGATTACTACAGGTAATCAACAATGCCTTATCAGCCCAACACTGATCCAGTACCATTCCGAGACAGCACAGGGAGAAGTCAGGGGACAGACGATTAAAGATCCAATCATGACTGTGGATGGTTCGAACAGGTACGGATTGGTTACATCGTTTTTAAGTAAATTTTATAAGAGCGGCACCGGGCAGGATATGAGAGAACCATTACATACCATTACTACATCACCGGGGCATTTCGGGGAAGTTCGGGCATTTCTGATCAAATACTATGGAGATGGCACAGGACAAGACATCGAAAAGCCACTTGATACAGTTACAACCAAGGACAGGTTCGGACTTGTTACCATTGAGGGTGTAGATTATCAGATTGTGGACATTGGTTTACGGATGTTGGAACCAAAAGAGTTGTACGGATGCCAAGGATTTCCAGATGATTACATAATCGATCATGACTATACTGGCAAAACTTACCCACGCAGCGAGCAGGTGCGCAGATGCGGCAATGCAGTATGCCCGCCAATCCCTGCAGCATTGGTCAAAGCGAACTTGCCGGAGTTGTGTGTAGCAGAGCGCACGCCAAACATGATGATTAAGGCAGAACAGACCGGACAGTTACGGTTTGCGTAGATTTAAGGAGGGCGGTAACATGAACGCATATGAAATTGCAGAAGTAATTGCAGAATACCTTGTAGATAACAAGGAGCTTATAATCACGATGATTAAAGATAATGACAAGGAAAGCTTGCAGGACGAAATATATGCTGAATTGACAGAGGAATAAGGCTTTAATGGAGGAATCAAACATGAAAATTGATGTAAAGAAAAATGGAGAAACCATATTGCATAGAGAAGATGCCAAGAGCATTACAGACAAAGGCGGTGCATATGAAATAGCCTATGCTGACGGAGAGGGACAGGTTGTATTCAAAGGCGAGAATGTGGCTATTGAATTAAAAGATTAGGATTTGGAGGGGCAAAATAATGAAAGTGATCTGGAGAAAGGACACATTTACAATTTTACCGACTGTAATGATAGTGCCAAAAAAGTACACAATGAAGAAAAGAACTTATATATGTTTTGCTTGGCTGTACTGGTGGGGTGACTTAATAGATTAAGCAGAGTAGACAATAAAAATGTCGAAATAAGTGGACATTGACAATTGAATATTAGAGATGGCGGTGGTATGATTGCTATATTACTAAAGAAAGGCAAAGGTATAATGGCAGATAATATATTGAAAGTAAAAAACGAAATGAAAAAAGTCATAAAATCAAATGGAATCACGCGGCTTGAAAAAGATAAATTATTAAGAAAAAGAAAGCACTCTTTATCTAAAAAAGAAAGAAAAATTCTTCTAAATGAGTGTCGAAGAGATTACGAAACGTGGAACAGATTTAGAGATATAAAAGAACTGATTACAGCTTTTCTTTCTGGAATTGGGTTGCTTATAGCATTGTTTGAAATCTTAAATAAAGATAGTATAGAACGATGTATAGATTTTCAATCAATAGTTGTAATGACAACAATTTATATATGCATTTCTGTTTTTGTGCTTACATTTGCTCAAGTATTTAGCAGTGCAAGGTTAGATATTTCTCAACAAATGATTGATATTTTGGAACATAAATAAAATATTACCAACCGTCAAATACGATGGTTGGTATTTTTTTACGCAAAAATTGAAAGGGGGAATGCCTGTGGACGAAAAGGAAGTATTCGAAATTTGCAACCAGGTAGACAGCTTCATCGCTGCGGAGCTGACAGAATCCATCGTGATCGGGACAAGCTACGACATGCTGGAAGCGCACCACGGCATTCTCCCGATTAGCCGGAACTGCTTTTACAGGAAGCGGAGAATCGTGCAGCGGATCATGAAGCAGAAGATGGGGCGGATCGTGGAAGAACAGAGCGGGCAACTTCGGATGGTGTGGTGATGGAATTTTAAATAAACAATGTGTGAATATCGTCCAATATATGCTATACTTATTGCAGTGGGGTGCAAAATGACATTTGAAGAATTTTTGAAAACTTATGATGTGGCAAATTTCGCTTGGGAAATATTTAAAGGAATTTCGCCAACAATTATTGCTCTGGTTACCATATGGATTAATGCCAATATATCAAAAAAGAGATCTCAAAAGGAATATATGGCAGAACAAGTGAAAGAATTGCAAATGATGATAGCGAATCTTACACCTTATATTTTGGACACAGGAGCATATCTACTAGAGTCCATTCAAAGGGCAGACAGAAAAAGTGAGTCTGATGAAATGTTTAATAAATTTTACAAGAGCAATAGCCAAATGCTAAGCGAAGCGAGAAAATTCCTTGCATATGCTAATATACGAGCCGTTGCGCTTGAAAGAGATAATTTAGAATTTTCAAAAGAGTTCAGTTGTATTTCAGACTATTCCAATGAGTTAAGGGATATTTTAGCATGGTATAATAAAATGGCTCAACAGACTCCTATGGAGAAATTTGATAGCTTGTGCGATGAAGTACAAAAAATGCTTATTGATGCTACGGAAAAAATCGAGAGTATTCTATTTAATTATTGTAAACGAATATTCGAAAAGAAATAATGTGATTCATAAAAGAGAGGTTTGCCCTCTCTTTTTTTATGCCCTAAATTGGTACAAATCCTCTGAAACCTTGCTTTATAATTATGGTATGAGGTTAGAAATGTACCATTTGGCAGAGAGGAAGTGAGGTAGTGGAAAATTACGAGAAAGCAGAACAGGACTACATGAGCGGTATGAAGTACAAAGATATTGCCGAGAAGTACGGAACCACTATCAACACTGTTAAGAGCTGGAAGAAACGGTATGGGTGGAATCGGGAAGAGGGTGCACCCAAAAGTAAAAAGGTGTGCACACAAAAAGGCAAGGGTGCACCCAAGGCGGTAGCGCCTATAGATGATGGTACAAAAGAAACATTACAGAATAATGAACTCACACCGGAACAGCAGATGTTTTGCATATATTACAGCCGGACATTTAATGCAACCCAAAGCTATTTGAATGCCTATGGGTGCAGCTATGAAGTGGCGAATGCGAAAGGACCTCTATTGGTAGTGAAAGATAGTATTCACCGAGAAATAGAACGTCTGAAAGAAATCAAGCGTCAGCAGATAGTTGCTGGAACTGACGATATTGTGGAACTACAGATGCGTATTGCTTTTGCAGATATTGGAAACTATATGTCATTCGGGCAGAAAGAGATTGAGGATCCAGAGACAGGTATTGAATATATGATTAGCACTGTTGATCTGAAAGAATCAACGAACACAGATACACAGATTATCCAAGAGGTTAAGCGTGGAAAAGATGGTGTATCTATCAAGCTGGCAGACAGACAAAAGGCAATTGATTGGCTTACGATGTTCTTCGAGATGAATCCGACGGATAAGCACCGGAAAGAATTTGATAAGCACAAGCTTGATCTGGAACTGCTTAAGCTGGAGCTGCAAGCTAAAGAGAGTGCAGACGATACACCAGAGCAGGACAACTTCTTGGATGCGCTGAATGAATCAGCAAAGGAAGCGTGGTCAGATGATTGATTGGACAGATTTTGACCGGCGGGTGCGTAAACTAAAAGAAAATGTAATGAAGAATGCTATCCGGATGAAGCAGAAGTATAAGCAGAACGGATTTGCATTTAAGCCATTTTCAAAGAAACAAAAGCAAGTTCTTACTTGGTGGTGCAAAGAATCTCCGGTAAAGGATAAGGATGGAATCATAGCAGATGGAGCAATTCGAAGCGGTAAGACATTGTGCATGTCTTTAAGTTATGCCCTTTGGGCAATGAGCACATTCAATATGCAGAATCTTGGCATGGCAGGAAAGACAATCGGATCATTCCGACGCAATGTGCTGTTCTGGTTAAAGCTAATGCTCCGGAGCCGTGGTTATAAGGTGGCAGATCATAGATCTGACAACATGGTGGAGATCAGCAAAGGCGATACAGTCAACTTCTTTTATATCTTTGGCGGTAAGGATGAGCGGTCACAGGATCTCATTCAAGGTATTACGCTTGCGGGAATGTTCTTCGATGAAGTTGCACTGATGCCAGAATCGTTTGTGAACCAGGCAACTGGTCGTTGCTCTGTGGATGGTTCAAAGTTCTGGTTTAACTGTAACCCGGATTCGCCTAGCCATTGGTTCAAGACAAATTGGATTGATAAAGTGATAGAAAAGAATCTGATCTACTTACATTTCACAATGGATGATAATCTGTCCCTGTCCGAAAAAGTAAAGGCTCGATACCGGGCAATGTACAGCGGGGTGTTCTATGACCGCTTTATTCTCGGTATGTGGGTGATTGCGGAGGGATTGGTCTATGGAATGTTCGACAAGGAAAAGAACATCTTTCACGGAGAGTATACATACAGTTCACAAGCGTCTTATTACATTGCTATCGATTACGGTACTATGAATCCATTTGCAGTAGGTCTGATGGAACTACAGAACAGTGGAAGGGTACGGATGCTTCGAGAGGGACATTACTCTGGCAGAGAAACAGGAGTGACCATAGACAATGAAGCCTATTACAAAATGATACAAGAGGTTGCGAAAGGGTTCCCGATCACTTCCATTGTCATCGATCCGTCAGCGGCAGCTATGAAAGCAACAATCCGGAAGTATGGAGAGTTTACATGCACAGATGGTAACAATGATGTGCTGAATGGAATCCAAGAGGTAACAAAGTATTTGAATCTTGGCATGCTCCAGATACATGAGAACTGTGCCGAGACACAGAAAGAGTTTGGTGCGTATGCATGGGATGAAAAGGCAGTGGGAGAGGATCGTGTGATTAAGGAATATGATCATCACATGGACCTTATCAGATACTTTATTTATACAGTAGCACGCAGATATAACAGAGGACTTATATAAGGCGGTGAAGCATGGAAATTATAGCAGCAATAAAAGGATGGTGGAAAAAAATGTTTTTTAAGTCAGATGCAAAGAGAATATTTGATGTAGATATCCTGTTGTCAGATACGATGGACATGGCAATTAGAACATGGAATCAGATTTACGCAGGGCATCCGAACTGGGTAGACAAGGACAATCATGTAAAGACTATTAATTTTGCAAAGTCGGTATCATCAGAGACGGCAAGACTCACATGCTTGGACTTGTCGATTAAGGTGTCAGGATCAGCGAGAGCAACGTATCTACAGAGTGTAATTGACAATATGTTTGGTAAAATCCGTGAGTATGTGGAAAGAGGATGCGTAAATGGCACAATCATCTTGAAACCGAATGGAGACGGCATTGACTGTTTTGATCCACAGAGATTTCTTCCGACCGAGGTTGACGGAAATAGTAATATTCGAGCCGGTATCTTCTTTGATTTTTATGAGCAGTCCAAGAAATATTATAAACGTCTGGAATACCATCGGTTTAGAAATAATGTATATCTAATCAGCAACAGATGCTTTATATCAAACAGTTCTACTTCGCTGGGGGTGGCAATCGATATAGAGAAAACACCGTGGAAAGGATTGATACCAGATGCAGGCGTTGAGAATCTGGATAAGCCATTGTTTGCCGTATTCAAAACGCCAATGGCAAATAATATTGATCCGGATTCTCCGCTTGGCATGAGCATCTTTGCAGAAGCACTGGAAGAACTGAAGGATTTAGACACTGCATACAGTAGAAATATCGGGGAGATCTTTGACAGTGAGCGCATCGTGCTGGCAGATGACCGCTTGATGTTTCAGGGATCTATAAAGGATTCAGATGGAAATGTTATTCGTAAATACCTTAAAAAACCGCGATATGTCAAAAATGTGTTATCGGAAGGGGCGGAAAACTTTTATCAGGAGATCAATCCGAATTTAAACACAGACATTCGGATTAAGGGAATCAATAATATTTTGTCTATCCTTGCCTACAAATGTGGCTATTCGAACGGATACTTCTCTTTTGATTCTATGACCGGCATCCAGACGGCAACCGGGGTGGAAGCATCACAGCAGAGAACTATCCAGTTTATCAAGGATGTTCGGGATAAACTGGAAATGACAATGGATGATTTGATTTACGCCATTGATAAGTATGCAGATCTATATGATCTTGCTCCAGTTGGAGTATATCAAGTGGAATATGGTTTTGGTGATATCTGCTACAACTATGAAGAGGACAAGAAAACATGGTGGGGATATGTGCAGGCTGGCAAGGTTCCGGCATGGATGTATTTCGTTAAGTTTGAGAATATGTCCGAGGATGAAGCGAAAGCAATGCAGGCAGAGATTGAAGCAGCAGAAGCAGAAAAACAGCAAGGTGGATTATTTGGAGAAGAATAGGAGAAAGAATATGGCAGTATCAACTATGAATATTTTGGTTATTTGTATAACGATAGTTGCGTTGGCGATTATCAACAGATAGGGAAGTGATAATATGCAGTACAACAAGTCTGTTGGATGCGTTGATATCCATATAGATACAAAGCGGATAGACAATAATATACGGAACGCGCAGAAGTTGCTTAACATGCAGGTGGTTGCAGATTGTGACGAATACATACCAATGGCACAGGGAGCCTTGCGAGGATCGGCAAATTATCCGGATGGCATATATGGTGGACAAGTGGCATGGAATACTCCATATGCACATTACCAGTATATGGGGGAATTGTATCTGACAGAAGACGGTCGATCTTTTGCGAACAAAGGCGAGAGAAAATACCCTACAGGAATGCCACTTGTACAACATACTCCGGAAACTACAGATCATTGGTTTGACAGAGCAAAGGAAACGCATGGAAAACAATGGGTGGATTTAGTTAAGAGAGAGGCGGGCAAAGAATAGTGCTGACACCGGATTACTTCTATGGAAAATCTGACAAGTTAATAGAGATGTACCAAGATCTCGAAGATTGGATTCTGCAAGACATTGCTATGCGTCTTGTGGCAGCAGGATCGCTATCCGGTACTGCCGATCGTGAGTTGTGGAAGCTTCAGCAGATGGGATTGCATCGGCAGGAGATTATTAAACGCATCTCACAGCTTACAGAGAAAAGCAGAAATGAGGTGCGCCGTCTCTTAAGAGATAGCGTGCTTACTTCGTTTTCGGATGATCATAGCGTTTTGGAACGATTTGCAAGTGTGCAGCCACCCTTGCAAAATAATGCGGTGATCACTGTAATGAATGCAGAACTTATGAAAACATTTGGAGAGTTGAGCAATCTTACAAATACGACAATTGATCAATCGCAAAAAAATCTGCTGAATCTCCTAAACGAAGTAGATTTTCGTGTGGCAAGTGGGTTGCAATCATATAGTAGTGCAATTTGTGAAGTGCTGGATAGATATGCAGAAAATGGAATGAACGTAAATTATCCGACTGGATCACGCAGATCATTGGAAGCAGCAGTGAGATGCTGCATAGTAACATCCATGAATCAGACAGCCGCACAGGTTACGAATAAGTATATTATCGAAGCTGGGGCAGAATATGTTCTGGTTTCCGCACATATGGGTGCTCGGCATGACAAGAACAACCCTACAGGATTGCAGTCACATGATTGGTGGCAAGGGAAAGTATACAAGATTCGTGGTTCTGATCCGGATGCGCCGAATCTTCTGGAAGCTACCGGATATGATATAAATCCACAGACCGGAGAGGGACATGTGGTTAATCCTCTAGGACTTCACGGTTATAATTGCCGGCATTCACATAAGCCTTGGGATAAGTCTTTAAGCAATCCGTATGTGGATGCGAATGGAAACCCGAAAATTGATGTGCATGAGAGCCAGCAACTGTATGATCTGCAGCAACAGCAAAGAGCAATGGAGCGTGCTATCCGAAAAACAAAACGGCAGTTGCTTGTGAAAGAACAGGAGCTGAAAGCGTATCCGGATGACGAGAATATTCGTAGTGACTATGATAAGCTGGCATACAAGCTCCGGATGCAAAATCGTAAATATGGAGAATTTTGTGCAGAGAATAATCTACAAAGGCAGTATGATCGTGTCAAGGTTGCTGGATTCAAGAAAGAGCAGGCAAAGAGTGCAAATGGTAGAGCGACGGCATATAGCAATTATGCATCTAAATATAACGGAGTTCCAAATGCATGGATGAAAACAAAAGGTCAAAAAATTGATCCAAACATAAAAGTTATTAATCCTAATTTCAGTAATGAAAATTGTGCCAGCGGAGTGGTTGCTTATGAAATGAGACAACGTGGATTGAATATTGTCGCAAAAGATAAAGGAATTTTAGAATTGATGCAAGAACCGTGGAAAGCATGGGAAAACGTAGAACCTATTGAAGGTTTATCGAAACATGATATAATTGAGTTAATAAAAGCAGAGCATGGGAATTGCAGATATGAATTGGCATTTGAACATAAATATGGAGCGCATTGTGTTGTGTTGGAAAAATATGGCAAAACAATTAGTGTTGTAGATCCACAAACCGGTGATCGATATAATGCTGATGAATATAAAGTGGAAATGAATAATATATTATTCTGGAAAATTAGTGATGCAGAAGTGTCAAAGGATGGAGTGAGAGGATGCAGAACAATGAATTGATAAAAAAGGCATATGAATATTTTGAAAAAGGTTCTTTGCGTGGTTTGTATGCAGTATATGATATTGGAGATTGTATTGTAGCCTTTGGCGGGAATCCAAATATAAAGATATATGGTTGCAGAAGCATTGAAGTGAACAAAATATCTGGAGATATAAAATTATTTGCTTCGTGGATGAACAACAATGAGGAATTGCTAGAGAACGGGATAGCATTGGATATTCCAGAGGAATATATGTATAAAGAAGGGGCATAGCGTCCCTACTTTTTATTTGGTACAAAAACATGTTCAATCTGATGTAATATAATATTGCAAGCGGATTTATTCCACTAACTATCTTATAGTTCTCCCAATTACTTTCATTACTCAGGGAAAGCGCCTTGAAATATAGGCGCTTTTTGCGTGTCTAAAATTGGTACAAATCTTTTATAATCCCATGATAAAATTAATATAACAAATGAATAAGCACCGGACGGAACGTAGGAATCCGTTCGCTGACCTACAAAAGTTATAGGATGAACCATGCGGCGCGTCCTATTGTTGGGCGTGCCTTTTTATTTGCGTTTTGCCAGCTATGGAGTAAATAGCAACTCATTCGCGCCGGACTGTCCGGAGTAACAACTTGGAAAGAAAGAGGTAGGAAACATGATAAAAGTAATCAGTGAATTGGAAAAGATTGGTCTGAAACTGACAGATGAGCAGAAAGAATCTATCAAGAAGAGTATGGGCGAAGAACTGTACTCAAAGCAGGAACTTGATAAGAAGGTCGGAAAAGTAGAAACCGAACGTGATACCTATAAGGAACGCGCGGAGACTGCGGAAGAAACCTTAAAAGGGTTTGACGGCAAGGATTTCGAAACTATCACAAAGGAACGTGATGAGTGGAAGCAGAAAGCAGAACTTGCGGAAAAGGATTACAGTGCGAAATTGGCAGAGCGTGAGAAGAATGATCTGTTAAAAGAAGCCTGTGAGAGTATCAAGTTTTCTTCTGAATCTGCAAAGAAAGCCATCATGGCAGATATTGCGGCCAGTGTGTCAGTGAAAGATGGAAAGCTGATTGGATTCAACGATTTGCTGGAAGATGCCAAAAAGAGAGATGCAAGTGCTTTTGTGAATGAAGAGCAGCAGCACCTTGAGCAGAACAAAGCAAAATTTACAACCCAGCAGAAAAATAATACTGGGGAAACATTAACAAAAGACCAGATCATGGCTATGAAAGATCCGGCAGAGCGCCAGAAAGCCATTAGAGAAAATATTGGTCTGTTTCAGAAAGGAGAATGATTATGCCTACAGAAAATAATTTGATCACGACAACTGATATGACGGATGCACAGATCAGAGAGCTTGACTTCGTTACCCGTTTCAACTATTCAGTTGCAAAGCTGATTGAGGCACTTGGAATTACAAGAAAAATTCCAAAGGTAGCAGGAACTGTATTAAAGACCTATAAGGCAACCGGAACGCTTGAAGATGGTGCAGTGGCTGAGGGCGAGACCATCCCACTGTCCAAGTATAAGGTTGTAGCAACTGATTACAAGGAGATTACGCTTAAGAAGTGGAGAAAGGCTACTTCTGCGGAGAACATTACAAGCTATGGATTCAACCAGGCGGTCAACATGACCACAGAGGAAATGCTCCACGATGTTCAGAGAGGTATCCGTTCAAATTTCTTTAAATTCCTTGCGACAGGAACCGGCAAGACAAAGGGTGCAAACCTTAAGAAGGTGCTTGCGAAGAATATGGGTAAACTTCTTGTCCTGTTTGATACTGACGAGGTTTCGGCTGTACATTTTGTCAATCCGGAAACTGTATACGATTATCTTGGAGACCAGGAAATTACAACGCAGAGTGCTTTTGGCATGACATATGTCGAGAATTTCCTTGGATACGGCACTTTGTTTATGAACGCATCTGTTCCAGAAGGGAATGTATTCTCGACTGTTGCTGAAAATGTGGTTCTGTACTATATCGCGGTCAACGGGGCAGATCTCGGGGAAGCCTTCAACTTCACATCGGATGATACCGGATACATTGGAATCCATGAGGTTGCTGATTACGACAACCTTACATGCAAGGATACTGTTGTATCTGGAATGGAACTCTTCGCAGAGAAGTTGGATGGTGTGATCGTTGGAACTGTGGATCCTGATACCGCAGAGGATCACGATTACACAGAGGCGGAACTCAATGCCTTAACTGTTGAGCAGATTAAGGGACTTGCAGCTTACAAGGGTTATACGATCACAAAGTCTGCAAAGGCTGAGATCATTGAAGAGTTTTTAACTGCGCAGCAGGCGTAGTAGGAAGGGGTTTCTAATGGGATACACCACATTTGAGTTTTACAAAAATTCATATTATGGGGATTCTGTTGAGGAATCCCTTTTCCCAAAGTGGGAAGACAAAGCATCCATGAAGCTGGATCAACTGACCTATGGAAATATCAACGATGATACCCGAACAGAATTTGACGAGCGTATTCAGAAAGCAACGTGCGCGCTTGCTGATCTGCTCTATCAGATCGATTACAAGACCACTCATGCGAACGATGCGCAGGCGGGGAATGTCAAGTCGATGTCCTCCGGCGGTCAGTCAATCAGCTTTGGGAGCAACGAAACACTTGTTGATAAGGTGCTGAATGATAAGACGGCACAGAACCGCCTTTGCTATGACACGGTATGCGAATACCTGTCCGGTACCGGATTGCTTTATGCGGGGGTGATGTGATGTTTTTAAAGAGATTATTTTGCAAGCACAGAATGATGCCTTATATGTACATGGATGTTCGCACACACGGCAACCATTATGTCAGGAAGCACATCTGGAAGTGCACGAAATGCGGTAAGGAGTGTGGACGCTGATGGGGCTTGGATTGTTTTACAACGACACGGTGACGCTGTTTAACTACTTTTGTGATCCGGATACCGAGGAAGAGAAGCATTATCCGACTTTGTTGGAGCGAGTGAACCTTGTGGAAACCAAGGGCGCAAATGTGACCAAGAGTGGCATGGATAGCGCGGATGCAGTAAAGCTTTTTGTTGACTTGGGGAAGATATCTAAACCATACATGGAGCCGAAAGCGTGGGATGCTCTTCCGGACGATGAAAAGCCAAACTATATCACGTTCCACCCGACAGATGATTTTTTCATCAAAGGCGATCATACCGACTTGGAGATTCCAGAATCAGAAGCCTATGGATGGGCACATGACAATCTGGATTCTGTATACAAAGTAACGACGGTAGACCGGTATGAGGACATCATGCCACATTTTGAGGTTGGAGGTGTGTAATTGGAAGAGGTAGAGAAACTTACCATAAAAGACGCAGAGAGCGCGCAAAACGCAGTGCTGGATTTGATTTTGAAGTATCCGGATTTTCCGAAGAACTTTAAAGCCAGCAACAGAAATGTGAAGTGGAACGGCATTAATGCGGATACTTCCATCGGGATTTTCCCATTATCTGGTGCGAGATACATAAAGAAATATGTGAGTGGCAGCTATACAGCACAGATGCCATTCCAAATTGTATACCGCAGTTCTCCGACAAACAACAAATCATCCATAGATGCACAGATGGTTCTGGAGAATTTGAGCAAATGGCTGGAAGATACCGGCATTGAATTTGCTGATCCACACATGACATTACAGGAAATCGCACGTACATCTGTAGTCCTGCCAATTATGCAGGATGAAAAACAGATGGGTTACGGCGTAAATATGCAACTTATATATTTTTACAAAAAATAACAGGAGGAAATACCATGAAAACAAATTTACAGTTTTTTGCAAAAGACCGCACAAACATGGTTTCTTTGCTGGATATTGGATCACTGACCGGTTCCACGGAGAAACTTGCGGAAATGGGTGACGGTTTTACTGAACTGACAGAAGACTGGGGACCAAACACCGAATCTAAGCAGTACGTAAACATGAAGAATGCGTCCAATACAGTAAAGGGATATGCGTTTTCTATGACACCATCCCGCGAATGTCTGTCTGATGATATGCAGACCGCAATTGACACGATGTTCAAGACATTCCCGACGGGGGATAAATGTAATACATATTATTACAGATTTTACAAGGCTGACATTAAATCCGGCACAGGTGATTGCATTCGCCTTCCGGTTACAGTTTGCCCATCAAGTACCGGTGGATCAGGTGGAGATACCCTTACATCATCTATTCAGATTAATGGTAATGGAGAAGTGGAACAGGGAACAATCACAATCGGTGCTGGCGGCACATTTACCTGGAAGAAAAAGGAAGATGCTGCGAGTGCAGGATCAAAGGAATAGGTGTTAATCAACAATTAGCATATCCGGGACGCGTACCTCTCTTTCGCGCCCCGGATTAAGAGAGGATGGTAATTATGGCAGATATTAAAAATATTTCTTTTGATAATGGAATCAAGAAAATCGAAGTGAATGACGTGGATGGGAACCATATCACAACACTTTTAATCAATACGGCGGATGCGACCACAGTAAAGAGATTTGTGGAGCTGGCAAATAATCTGGAAGATGTAGTTAATTCCGGTGAGGATAAGATTGCAGTCTACAAAGAAAAGTACAAGGAATACGAACATAAAGAGTTTGATGATCTTCCGGACGATGTGAAAACGAATATTATCGTGGATGCTTCAGACATGCACATTGGTATTCTGGAGGGAATGATCCGGGAAATTGATGCACTGTTCGGAAAAGATACCATTAAAAATGTTTTCCATGAGTGCTATGAATTGAATGAGAATTTCGTGCCGGATGAAGATGCTTTGGTAGATTTCGTGAATACCGTAATGCCGGTGATGAACGAATTGTTTAAGACGAGAACAGAAGCAATCCACAGGAAGTATTCTCCGAACCGTAAAGCACGGAGAAGACACAACAAGAGCAAAAACCAGTTAATCCAGGAACATAAGGACGCAAAGAAGAATGAATAATGTTTTTCTCGATGATCTGCCGGAAGAGTGGAACGGGTACAAAGTGAATACAGATTTTACGATTGGCATCCAGATGTTGCAGGCGAAATATGATCGCGCTCTGACGGATTACGAGAAAAGCGATATGTTCGTGTGGCTCATGTTTGCAGATGCGGATGAGAACAGGGAAGAGTATCTTCGGGATCATCCGCAGGGGCAGGGGCTTGGCGAATGTGTAGAGTGGTTCCTTTCCGGATGGTTCCATGACAATCCGAACCCGGACGGGGACAAGACGCGCGTGGTTGACTATGATGTTGACCAATGGCGCATTTATGCTGATTTCCGGCAAATCTACGGAATTGATTTGGCTACTGTGGATTATATGCACTGGTGGATGTTCTGTGGTCTGCTTTGGAATATGCCGTACAAGCTATCAAGTTTTTTGCAAGTGGTATCGAAACGACAGGAGAAACCGGACAACAATATGTCGGCAGAATATCGCAAGGAATTGCGTAAGACACAGCAGATCTATGCACTGGATCAGCCAGAAGAAAAAGAGTACACGGAGGAAGAGAAAACCGCCATTGATGATTATGACCGCATGATGGCTGAAATACGCGGCAGGAAGTAGGTGAGCAATATGTCTGATTATGATGGATCGATTAAGATTGACACGAAAATAGATACGAAGAATGTCTCAAGCCAGATGCTACGTCTTGAAAATCAGATCACAAAAGCGTCCAGAAAAGCAAGTGATCTGACAGAAAAGATGCGCAAGATGGAAAATGCAAAGATTCCGACAGAGGACTACAAGGACATTACCGATGCCTTGCATAGATCTACTGCTGAATTTGATAAACTTCTGCAAAGGCAAGAGGAAATGGTTGCCCGTGGAAAAACTTCTGGAGCTGTATGGGATTCTCTTGATAGAAAAATCGAAGCTGTAGGAGCAGACATTCGTGCTGCCGAAAAATATCAATCTCAAATGGTCAAAGAGGGTACTGCTTATCTTGACAAAGGCGCAATCCGGGCAACTGATGCTTATAAGAAGATGGAAAATCAGTTGCACGAGACAAACGACCAGATGAAAACGCTTGCGCGTAGACAAGAAGAGTTAGCGTCAAAAGAGAATAAGGTATCCAGAAGTGCCAGGAGTGCAGGAAAGAGCACGGGAAGTTGGCTTGATAATTTCTCCGGGAAAACGAGAAGAGCAAGTGACTTGTTAAGTACATTCACGTCCAGAATTAAAGGAATTGCGCTTTCCTTGTTTGTATTTAACTGGATAACGCAAGGATGGAATGCCATGATTTCTGCCGTAGAAGACGGTATCCAGAATATGGCAAGATATTCCAATGATGAGAATGCCATGATTTCTGCCGTAAAAGACGGTACCCAGAATATGGCAAGATATTTCAGTGATGTGAATGCAAAAATGTCGGCTCTTGTGAGCGCAGTAGCAACTCTTAAAAATGCATTCGGGGCGTTAGCAGCTCCGATTATCAGTGCAGTCGGGCCGACGCTTACCTATCTTATAAATATGCTTACAGCTGCAATCAATAAGGTAAACCAGTTTATATCGGCACTAACAGGGAAAAAGACTTGGACGAAAGCCACTACCCAAACGAAGAATTATGCAGCCGGACTTGATGAAGCCGCCTCGAAAGCAGATAAGGCTACTAAGGCGGCAAAAAAACTAAAAGGACAGTTACAATCGTTCAACGAACTAAATGTAATAGATTCTAATAAAGATTCCGGATCTGGAGGTTCGGGCGGTTCTGGTGGCTCCGGTGGCGGAGTTAGTGATCTGTATGAAGAGATGCCAATTGACAAGAATATTGCAGATCTGGCAGACGAAATCAAGAAAGCCATAAAATCAGGTGATTGGGAAGGCCTTGGAGAAACTATAAGATCTGAAATAACTAATACGATTGGAAAGATTCCTTGGGAAAAAATCTACAAGAAGGCTGATAAATTCGGAACTGGGTTTGCGAGTTTCTTGAACGGCCTGTTTTCCGAGGATAAAAAAGGAAATAGTGTATTTACTGCAACAGCGGATGTTATTGCTGGAGCGCTTAATACAGCGATCTTTGCATCCAAAGGATTTACAGATAAGTTTGATTTCAAAACACTTGGAACAAATCTTGCACATGGATTTAATAGATTCTTCCGCAAGTTCAAGTGGAAGCAATGTGCTGAAGCTATTAATGGCTGGGTAGACGGATTCTGGAATACAGCAACAGGCTTTTTCTCTGATTTAAGCTGGGGAGACATTCTAAAAGGCTTGAATACTTTCTTTAGTAATTTAAGTGCAAGCAGTCTTGCAACAATACTTGGAGCAGTTGGATTGAAAAAGTTTGGTAAGTCATTGTGGAAATTACTGTCCGATAAAGCCGGTGATTTTTTAGCAAGTAAGGGACTTAATTTATCTGTAAGCGACTTATTGTTAGCAGTCGGAACCATGCTTATTACATGGACTGCTATGAAATTTTTGGATGAAAACGATATCCCGTCAAAAATTATTAAGTGGCTTAAAAAATTACCAAGTAAGATAACTCTTCCATTCGGAAAAGGTACCAAAGGCTGGGACGGAAAGACGTTACATCTATCTATTCCACTGTCTGCAGCATTTGACAACATTACTTTTAAAATTAAACACATTAAATGGAGCGATGTACTCGAGAATGTGTTTAACTTTGATGCGGCTGGAGGGTTCTTCGATGAAATGAAGAAAAACTTCCAGACTGCATTTGATGGGAAAAGAGCAGATATCCTCGACATGGGAAGTTATATATTTGAGGGTATTATGGATGGCTTTGCCGGCGCATTTACCGGATTAGTAGAACCATTTGTAGATTTCTTTAATTGGGTATCTGACGGAATCAAAGATGCATTTGGCATTCATTCTCCAGCAAAAAAAATGAAACCTATTGGAAAAAATATTTTCCTGGGGATTATTGAAGGCTGGAAAGAAAAAATTAAGAGCTTTAATTTTAAAAATCTTGCCAAGAGTGCTATGAAGCTAATCAAAAACGGTTTTAATAAGGCAAAAACAACGTTAAAAGTTGATATTTCGTTAGTAAAAAAAGGCTGGACCACATTAAAGAAATTTGTTGGAGAAATCGGAAAGAAAGCATTCGGGTTAGAAAAGAATGGCTGGACTACGGTATCTAAATTTGTTGGAGAAATCGGAAAGAAATCTTTTACATTAGCAAAGAGCGGTTGGACAACCGTGCGAAGCTTCGTAGGTAATATCGGGAAAAAAGCTTTTGGACTTGCGAAAAGTGGGTGGACTACACTTACAAAATTTGTAGGAAAGCTGGATAAGGTCGATGTGAAGTTGGCGAAAAAAGGCTGGACGAGTATCAACAATTTTGTTGGAACAAAAGTGGAAGTTGGCGTTTCCTTATTAAAAAAAGGCTGGACAAGTATTAAAGATTTTATTGGCGATAAGATAAGCGTCGGGGTTAGCAAGAAAGCCAATGGTGGAATCTATACCGGTGGAATGTGGCATAACATTACCAAGTATGCGGTCGGTACAGAGAATGCACCAGCAGGACAGCTTTTTATCGCGCGTGAAGCGGGACCGGAACTTGTAGGAACGCTTGGTGGACATACAGCGGTAATGAACAATAACCAGATTGTAGCATCCGTATCGGATGGGGTGTACCGGGCGGTAAGATCTGCAATTGGTACAAAAGGCAACAATGTTAATGTTACATTTAAAGTAGAGGGAGATCCGAATGGAATCTTCCGTGTGACACAGCAGAAAGCAAACGAATACTTCCGGGCAACCGGCAATCCAGCATTTGAAATTTAAGGGGGTGGAATGAAATGGGATACGGTGGATATTTGATTAAAGTCGGAGATTACAAAGTCCCGTTTACATATATATTGGCCAGTACATTTCAATCCCCTCTGCTGGGGCAGGATAAAGATTCGTATAACGATGATAACGGAGTGTTGCACAGAGATGCCCTAAAAAATCAGGTTCTCAAGGTAGAATGGCAGGGGCCTGCAAAAAGCTACAAAGAGTTCAGCGAATTTATGACATCCATAAACAAACAGTACGTTAGTCCACGACGGGAAAAGAAATGCCTGGTAACAGCATGGTGTCCAGAACTTGTGAAGTACGTAACAATGTATTGCTATATGCCAGATGTTACACCGATTATTGCGTATGCAGACGAAGAAACGATTGAATATGATGGCTGGCGAATTGCTTTTATTGGATATGGTGATGAAATATTATGATCGAAGGAAAGAACAAGCAGATATATTTTGAAAGCTCTGTTTATAAACAACTTAATATAGAAGTAATTGGATCAAAATGTGTGATTGACAATTCTATGCGAGAGCAGGACACCTTTACGCTGACCGAAACACTGAATGATGGCACAGAGCTGAAATTCGGCTCATGTTTGCCGAATCAGATTTCGTTTACGGCGCATGATATTCCGGCCGGGCTTATTGGTAAGAACCTGCGCCCAGTGGAAATATTGGAAGGAAATGAGAATGAACCATTTACATATGGCGAGTACAAAATATATTCCGACACGCCAACAGCAGACCGTACCAAGAGACAGATCGTTGCCTATGATGCCATGTATGACATTATTAATTCTAATGTAAAGAGCTGGTATGATGGTTTGTCTTTTCCGATGACCCTGAAAGCATTTCGCGACAGTTTTTTTGCACACCTCGGCATCGAACAGAAAGAGACAAGCCTTGTCAACGATTCCATGACGGTAAACAAAACGCTGGTAACTACACAGTCCGATGATTCCAGCGTGACTGCAGAAGCTACGATAAGTGGCAAGACAATCATCGAAGCGATTTGTGAGATCAACGGAGCATTTGGAAACATTGGGAGAGATGGGAAATTTGAATATGTGATTTTAAAGGCAATTACATCCGCCCTGTATCCGGCAGAAGATCTGTACCCACGGGAAGATCTCTTTCCATCGGATGCAAACACCGAAAGTATGACTGGGCATTATATCACATTTGACTATGAAGCGTTCCAAAGCCAAGCAATAACACAGTTGGAGATCCGGGCAGATGATTCTACTGCCGGGGCTATTGTGGGAACATCTGGAAACAATTATGTTATTTCCGGCAACTTCCTTATAAGCGACAAGACTGGGGCTGAAATGAAGCAGATTGCGAATAATCTGCTGCCGGTAATTGCACAGGCAGAATACACACCGATTAAAAGTTGTACATGCGTTGGTAATCCGTGCCTAGAGTTGGGAGATCCGATTCGTTTCAACACTTCCAGGGAGATTGTAGAAACATACATCTTACAGCGAACTCTTACCGGTGTACAGTCGAAGAGAGATTCTATAGTTTCCCAGGGTGTAGAAAATCATAGTAAAAATACTAATTCTATGCGAGAAACTTTGGCAAATGTACAGCGCCGTACAAGTACATTGGAGCGGAATGCGGATCATCTTTTGGCACAGTTTAATGATTTAGATGAAAACACATCTTCACAGCTTGAAATGACAGCGAGCCAGATTCAAGCAGAAGTTATGGCACGTTTAAATTCGGAAGCAGAGATGTCTACCAGAATATCACAATCGGCGCATAGCATCGGACTGACAGCGTCCGGTGGCGATCAAAGTGTAGGGCTTACAATCCGATTATACGATGAAAATGGAAATGTGATAGATACATCGTCGGATAATGCAAATATAACTGTTACAGGTTTTGTGTCTTTTTGGGATTTAGCTAATGCCGGAAGCACGACAATTAATGGTGCAAATATTACAACTGGTGAAATTAGTTGCGATCGGCTAAAGGGTGGAACCATAAACGGACAAAGGTTTTTCCAGACGGGAAAATATGGTGATCTTGTTATAGACAATGGAATAATTTTTGTACCAGATACAGGAGGTATCTTAATCGGACAAGACGAGGTCGCAACACGGGATTGGGTATATGATAGTGCAGTTGCCAATGCAGCAAGAACGGCACAAGAGGCAGAGCATGCAGCTAAGGCAGGAGAAGCAAGCCATTCTACTGTTGCCACAAATGCAGAATATCTTGGAGGATCAAGTGCATATGTGACAATGAGTGGAAATGACAATTTTATTCCTAGTAGTAATTCAGTATGGTGCGGAACTACACCTAATCCATTTGCGGGAGGATATTCTAAAGGTGGATGGAAAACTACGTCAGACCGCAGGAAGAAAAAGGATTTCTCTGAGTTGCTGAACGATGCACGATATGAAAATTTTTTCAAGCAGCTAAGGCCTATGGAATATCGATTTGTTGATGATTCAAATGGAATACACATAGGCTTTGTCGCACAGGATGTTGAAGAAGCTTTAATAGCATCGGGAATCGGAAACGATGAGCTCTTTGCGTTGGAACATTCCTATTTCACAAGATATGACTTTGGTTCGGATGAAGAATGGAACAACTTTTTAATTAGCAACAATGGAGCATCGGATATTTACGTCCTTTGCTATCAGGAGTTTATAGCTCTTAATACGGCAATGATTCAAAAGCAAATGATTGATATGGAATTTATAAAATGTGATAATTTCGTTTTGCATGGCGAGATAACAATATTGAATCAAAGAGTACAAGAATTGGAGGAAAAATTATGTTAACAGTACAGAAAACAATTAATGTGAGTGGAGTATCATCAGTAGATGTAGAAGGAAAGGCAACTCCATTTGTTTATTTTAACGCGCAGATCCAGGCAGACGGAAAGCGCAGTGTAAATTACGCAATTCAAAACGAGGAACTTTACAAGAACAATAAAGAGACTTTCAAAGCTGATCGAGCAGACTTTGAGGATGCAGTAGAATCACTTTCCGTATAGGAGGCAGAATATGCAGAAAATATATGCGCGTGAATACTGGGAGAACTATCCGAGCGAGAAGACAGCGGTAAACAGAACACGGTTGAACAATATCGAATCCGGTATTGATGCACTGGATGATCGTGTGGTTGCTATGGATGCATCCAAAGTCGATCTAACAAAAGCCAATGAGCTTGTGAAAGAAATCCTTTGGGATGAATCTCAAGGAACATTGACGGTCGTTAAGATGAATGGTTCAAAAGCAGTAATTGATACCAAACTTGAAAAGCTGGCTGTGAATTTTGATTATGACCCACAGACGCAGCAGTTAATCATTGCACTTGACGATGGTACAAAACAGTATGTTGATTTGAGCGCGCTGATTACACAATACGAATTTACAGATAGCGATACCATCGCTTTTGATATTGGCAGTGACGGTAAGGTGTCCGCAATCGTAAAAGAGGGAAGTATTGAAGAAAAGCATTTAAGACCGGATTACCTTGCGGACATTAGGGTGGAATCTGCAAAGGCAGAAAAGGCGGCAAAGGCTTCGAGTGATAGTAGTGACAATTCTGCATCGAGTGCTGACTTGGCACAGGGGTATGCAGCAAAAGCGAAAACATATGCCGATACAGCCAGAGGTGTATCAAATGTTAAAATTGCAACCACCGATATGGTGGGACTAGTGCGCCCTGATGGCGATAGTTTGGTTATTGATGCAGATGGAACAATTCACAGTTCCACACAGCTGACCAATAGTAATGCTATAGGTGAAAAAGGTACATATGCATTAGATGCGACAGAAAAGAACCCATTAATAAAAGGCAGCTTGGCATCAGACATTAAATCGATTCAGGATGCAAATAAGGATTTGGAAAATGTAGTTGTATATGAAGAGGTTGAAGGTGATGATGATAAGCTCCTGGATAGTCTTATGGAGCAGTTGTTGGTTCAGAACATTACTATAACATCAGATTCGAACCAGACTTTAAAATTCATGTATGGTGATAATCTGATCGGAAGTATTGTGTTGCAAGGCTTAGTCCTTAATACAATTCCGTGTACGAAGTTATCTTTAAATAAAAATGATGAAAAAATAAGCGCATTCAGTTTAAATAATTTGATATTGGTGCCAAGTGTTGAACCTGTTGATTGTACAGAACCTGTAAAATGGTACAGTAGCAACGAAAGAATAGCTATTGTTTCAAATGGTGTTGTGGAGAGAATAACAAAAAAAACAGCTGATTGTATCATATATGCAAAGTGTGGTAATCATACAGTGCAATGTAATGTTCGTTATATTCTTCCGAGTTTTTCTTTTCGGATTGGTATTAGAACAGACGAAGCTGGTGTGCTGGTAGATGATTCTCAAAAAATGAGAATTACATCAAATGAGGCACTAGAGCTACCTAAGGGAACAAAGATAGCATTTTCTAATGCTGCAAAATATAATTGGATATTGATTTATTATGATCTTTCAGGAAATTATTTAAAAGATATAACAGCAGAAAACAATAAATGGCATACAGAATCAAGCGTTATATTAGAGGATGATTATATGATTGCCATAAAGATGAAGGAACAGAATTATGCGGTATTTACAGATGAGACAATTTTAATTGCTCAAAAATCAGTTACATTGATTGCACCATAAGGGGGAATATAAAATGAGCATTGCTTTAAAGACAAGGGATGGAAGATATATTACACAACCCATATCTCATCCCGCTACAGACGAACAGGTGACCAATGCCATAAAGAACTATTTTGATGAGAATGGTGTGTCAGCATATTATGATGTTACAGACTTACGGACACAAGTATACGGTGAAAGCGCAGGTGCTTTGCCAGATTTGATTTGGACAATTGGACAAATCGATGCTAAGAATGGCGAATTGATCGGTGATGATAAATCAATGCGTATACGGTGTCAAAAAATTTCTACGAATGTAAATACCATAATCACTTTTAAAAATACTTCAAAGTATTATCATAGAGTATTCGTGTATGATTTGCAGGGAACTTATTTACCAGATGAATCGGACCCAGATGGATGGATGACAGCATCAACATTCACTATTGCAGGGGATAGAATATTTTGTATATTAGTCAGAGAGCAAAATTATACCGTATGGGATGACGATAAAATTGCGGTGTTTTCGTCATGTGCGAAAGCAGATCCCAATCCAATTATTGGATTATTAAAGTCAGTATCTAATTTGGAAAATTATATAAATGATATTCCACGATTGGAAAAGGAAATTCGCTCTAACAAAAATTCAATATCAGGGTTGATATCTACTGTTGGCAGTATGGAAATTAACACAAATATTTTATTCAATTATGACACAGAATTTTTTGGACAGTTTGAAAATGGAGAGATATCTTGGGAAAATGGAGAGGATATAAACGATGGAAGTCTGATCTTTACAAGAAGTGTGGAGTACAAAAAGGTGCAAAAGGATGGAATGGTATTTGTTGCCAATATTCCATCTACGGCATTACATAGTTATTATTCATATACATATGACGATGAGACAGGAAAATATACTTGGTTGAAAGCAAGTAGCTGGTATACGGCTGATGCTGCGTTTAAACCGGAGAAAGGCGTTTACTACAGATGCCTTGTATACGAACCGGAAAACATATCTTCAAATGATGTAAGTATAGCTTTATGTGATAATCAGATTACGAATTTGCTGGATCAGATTGCTGCAAAATATGGAAATGAAGCGGATGCAAATTTGTTGGATGTGCAGCTTTCTACAGAGGAAAATACAGAACTGAAAACAACTATTGCATCTATAAAAAATGCAAGTGATTCAAATACAGCACTTATTGCATTTCAGACTGATTTGCATATTACATGTGGAAAAGACGAGGACTATTTGCAACAGAGCAGTTCTAAAATCCAGAAATATTTGAGCAGATATAATTCTGTGAGTAAAGAATGTAAGGTTGATATGCTTGTTTTTGGAGGGGATTATCTGGATAATAGCAAAGATACGGATAAAGAGACGGCTACAGCTTCATTGAAGTATCTGGGAGCACTGATGAAAAGAACAAGAGCGGATGCGCCAAGGTTTGTCATAAAAGGAAATCACGATGATAACACGATGCATCTTGATGTGAAAAATGGAGTGGTAAACGATGAGGAGCGATTTGCAATCTTATCAGATATTGATCAGGATAAAACTCAAAGGGACGCAGATAATATTCAGAAAACATATGGATATTATGATATACCGAATAAAAAGATCCGTGTATTTATGTTGAATACGATAGATATTCCGCAAGTTTTAGATGAAGATAATAATAGTATAAACTATGCAGGGCAACACATTACAGGATTCAGCCAGTCACAATTACAATTTGTTGCGGATCATTTGAAGTTTCAGGAAGCTGGTTGGCAAGTGATTTTATTTTCACATCACCCAATCAGCAATGATCTGTTTGAATATGAATTTGCGAATAATCAGAGAGCCGGAGTAACTCCGGAACATGGCGGAGATTCGATGGTAGAAATTTTAAATGCTTTCAAGGAATGTACCGCAGGAACCTGTGAATGTACTACCAAAGATTTTGAGAGTAGTGTTAGTTATGATTTTACTGACAACAAGAGTAATACCATCATCGCAAATGTACATGGACATATCCATTCTTCAGGTGTTAACAAGTTTGGAAATGATATATATGCGGTCAGTACGCGTGCTATATTTGGGCATCCGTCGTATGCAAACTGGATTAATGATTGTGCAATCTATCTGGTAATCAATCGAAAAGAAAGAAAACTGTATTGCATATCTGATGGATATGGAGAAGACATTGAATTGGAATATTAGAACGGAAGGGGTATCTGCGGATGCCCCCTTTCTAAATTGGTACAAAATCAATCCGTGTATCCGTTACAATATAATCAGAAAACCTCGTAAGGGAGGAAAACTATGTGGTCAAAACTTTATGATGAACGTCGGCTTACAAGGGTTGAAGCTCGCGCAAAATCGAATACGCATCGTATCGATAAGCTGGAACCAATTGTTGAGGAAATACATACAATGAGTGAAACGATGGTGCAACTCGTTGAGGAGGTAAAACATACCAATGATAATGTATGTAATCTCGACAAGAAGATTGACAGCATGGATGCTCGCGTAGACGTAATGGAGCGTGCACCGGCGGAAGACGCAAAGAATTACAAAACAACCGCAGTAACTGCGATCATCAGCACGATATCCGGAGCAATTGCAACAGGACTCATAATGATGGTTGCTCAATATATTAAATAAGAAAGAGATGAGGTATTTATTATGATGAAGAACTGCGTATTAAAACCAAGCGTAGACACACAGAAGTGGATGAAGGCGGCAGGCATCCGCGCAGTTAAGACAATGGCGCAGACTGCCGTTGCAGTGATTGGTACCGCTGCTGTGGTATCATCCGTGGATTGGAAGCTGGTCGTATCATCTGCAATCGTAGCAGGTGTGGTATCTTTACTTACATCTGTAGCGGGTATTCCAGAGGTAGAGGAGGAATAAGATATGGCAATTAAGAAAGCGATTAAGGCGATCGCAAAGACTTTATTCGCGAATCCTAAGAACTATGGTGGAAAGCGTAGTCTTTCCTCTATTAAGTACATCGTTATCCATTACACCGCCAACGACGGAGATCACGATGAGTCGAACGCCAAATATTTCCACAACAACGTGGTTAAGGCATCGGCTCATTATTTCGTCGATGATGATTCCTACACGAAGTCGGTGCCGCTTAAAAACATTGCTTGGTCCGTTGGTGGCAAGAAATATCCGAACTGTGGAAAGACTGGTGGAGGCAAAAAGTATGGACTTTGCACCAATGCCAACTCGATCAACATCGAATTGTGTGATACCGTAAGAGACGGAAAAGCTGGAGCGTCAGCAGCGACGATTCAGAATGCGCTTACACTTACTCACAAGCTGATGAAGAAATATAACATCGACAAGGCACATGTAATCCGACACTTTGATGTGACCGGAAAGCCATGTCCGGCATATTGGGTGGACGATAAAAAGTGGAAGAAAGAGTTTTTGGACAAGCTATAATTTTGTGTAGAAATATGATGGGTTTTACGGTAGAATAGGAAGGAACAAAACGGAACAGTTCCTTCCTATTTATATTGTAGGCTATTGGTATATGGCGGTCCTGATGGTGAATTAGGAGCCTCCATGCGATATTTGTCCCAGAGATTTTCCGCATATAACCCAAGAGTGGCAGGATTACTTACTGATATTGGCACGGAAGAACTGGCACACCTTGAAATGATTGGTGCCATCGTGCGTCAGCTGACCAAGGGCTTATCTGCAAAGGAATTAGAGGCCGCAGGTTTTGCACCTTATTATATTGACCACACAGCAGCAGTATGGCCGCAGGCAGCCGGCGGTGTGCCATTCAGTGCAACAGAATTTCAGTGTACGGGCGATGCCATCGCAGATCTTGTGGAGGATATGGCGGCGGAACAGAAAGCAAGAAAAACGTATGACAATATTCTTCGACTTGCAAAAGATCCGGAAGTGGCAGATCCGATACGCTTTTTGAGAGCCAGAGAGATCGTACACTTCCAGCGTTTTGGTGAGGCACTTCGTATGGTACAAGAGGATCTTGACAGTAAGAATTTCTACGCATTTAATCCGGATTTTGATTGTCAGCAGAGAAATAAATAGTTACCAGATAGCAATGGATCATATCGTTTCGTATGTTCGGGGGCAAAAACATTTGTCCCCGAATCTTGCGTAATGGAGATGATTGGTATATAATTAACGTTACGAAAAAAGCGAGGAGAAAAAGGCAATGAGTAAAGTAAGAACAAGATTTGCACCAAGTCCAACAGGAAGAATGCATGTAGGAAATCTTCGTACTGCATTATATGCATACCTCATTACAAAGCATGAGGGTGGAGATTTTATTTTAAGAATAGAAGATACCGATCAGGAACGTTATGTAGAAGGAGCGGTTGATATCATTTACCGCACGTTGAAAGAGACAGGTCTGATCCATGATGAAGGTCCGGATAAAGATGGCGGTTGCGGTCCTTATGTGCAGAGTGAGCGCCAGGCACAGGGCATTTATTTAAAATATGCCAAGCAGCTGATCGACAAGGGAGAGGCTTATTACTGTTTCTGTGACAAAGAGAGATTAGACAGTCTTCGCAAGACAGTAGCAGGCAAAGAGATTACGGTATATGACAAGCATTGTCTGCATCTTTCCAAAGAAGAAGTAGAAGCAAAGCTTGCAGCAGGTGTTCCGTATGTTATTCGTCAGAATAATCCGACAGAGGGAACGACAACTTTCGAAGATGAGATTTATGGAGATATTACAGTTGACAATGCGGAATTGGATGATATGATTCTCATTAAATCCGACGGATATCCGACTTATAATTTTGCAAATGTAGTAGATGATCATTTGATGGGAATTACACATGTGGTACGTGGTAATGAGTATTTATCTTCATCTCCAAAGTACAACCGTCTCTATGAGGCTTTTGGATGGGAAGTGCCGGTATATGTGCATTGTCCGCTGATTACCGATGAGGAGCATCATAAGCTTTCCAAACGTTGTGGACATTCTTCTTTCGAAGATCTGGTAGATCAGGGATTTTCCGCGACCGGTGGGCATGATGACGCAGGTGTCCTGATGGCGTTGGAGGATGTTGGCGATGGCTGCCTCCTGGATGGGCAGAAGCTCACCATCATCAACGAAGGCATCAGTGAGGAGATCGACGAGGTTTTCTTCAGGAAGCGCGGCGAGGACGCTGTCGTTTTCCTGGGCGGCTTCTGCCTGGGCATTGGCTGCATCGCTCACAACGAGGATGTTGACGCCGCATGTCTCCTCTTCCTTTCCGGTGATCTGCGCAACTTCTGCATGATAGGATACGCCGAGGTCGACGAGAGGCGCAAGCTGAGAGGCGATCTGTCTGGAGAGATAGCCGAGCTTTTCGCCATTTTCTGTGAGGCAGCAGATGGCGTTGGGATCTGCGGGATTGTTGGGCTCACGCAAAAGCGAAAGGGTCTGGCCTTCTCTGAGGGATTGGACATGGATCTGTCGATCGTCAAAGCTGACGCCGCGCAGCTTGGTGTAAAAACGCGGACGATCGGCGATGCCGGAAAGAGGTCCTGCATCGAGATAGCCTGCGCCATTTGCCATGAAGGTGCGCAGGATGGCGGCTTCTTCTGCCTGCCAGGATGGCTGGATGTCTGTGACCATGAGCTGGATGCCGCAGAGGCCACGGAAGCAGTGCTCGGTCACATGAAAGGCAAAGTCATAGCGATGGCGCTCGGAGAACGGATAATTTCCCTGACGAAAGGCGATAGCTGGGATGGTCTCGCCGTTTTTATCCTGGAACTGCAGCCGCAGATGGTCGCCTTCCTGTCCGACGCGCTGACGCGCAAACCGCCACTGATGCTCGAGGGCAAAGAGGGGCTCGGGATTTTCCTGGCCGCAGGGTTCGAGCAGGCGCAAGGCCTGTTCGAGCTCTTCTGTAGCGTCCTCTAAGGTGATGACATCGTCGATCCAGAGGATGTTTTCGGCGATCTCTGCTTCGTAGGCTGCGGTGACTTCTGCGAAGGCTTTTTTGAAATCGTCGAGCTTTTCTGCGGCGACGGAAAGTCAGGCTGCCATTTCGTGGCCGCCAAACTGGAGCAGATGCTCGGCGCAGGCGGAAAGGCCTTCGTAGAGATGGAATTCTGGCACGCTGCGCGCGGAGCCTGTGTAGATGCCGGGTTTTTCTTCTGTGGTGGTGAGTACAACAGAAGGGCAGTGGAACTGTTCAACGAGGCGCGAGGCGACGATGCCGATGACGCCGGGGTGCCAGTTTTCACCTGCTGCGACGGCGCAGGTCATGGGGCCGGTGTGCTCTTCAAACTGAGCGGCGGCTTCTTTGGCGATGCGGCGCTCCATGTTCTTGCGTTCGTCGTTGTAGTCGCGCACGGTTTCAGCGAGC